>Ga0075669_109_pt1 | contig 27647 bp, 24 predicted proteins | sample RifGroA2_FD_68413 | JGI IMG/M metagenome (GOLD analysis project Ga0075669, IMG submission 68413) | Microgenomates (Roizmanbacteria) bacterium GW2011_GWA2_35_8
CACGAATGACCTTCAAAAAAGAGTAAAAGAACATAAGAAAAATGTTTCTAATAATGCATTTAGTAATAAATATTGTTTGTATAAGTTAGTTTGGTTCGAGGAATTTAACTCTCCAAATGAGGCAATTCTAATTGAGAAAAGAATTAAGGGTTGGATACGAAAGAAAAAGATCGATCTTATCAAAAATAAGAACCCAAGCTTTAAAGACTTATATACGCTTATACGCTTCGCTAGATCCTTCAGTCTCCCGACTTAGTTGGGATCCCTCAGGATGACAAATGTTATATAATCTTGTAATGAAATTAATAAAATTAAAGCCTAAATATGATTAAATGCTCATTTGAAGATGGAGGTCAGGGTAATTTGAGACATGTAGTTGTTGATATGATCGTCGTTAAGGAAAAACAAATATTACTTGTAAAAAGAGCCCCACATCTGACGAATGGAAATAAATATGCGCTAATCGGCGGATTTATGGAAAGAGATGAATCGACAAAGGAGGGCGCGCTTCGCGAAATTATGGAAGAGACTGGCTATAAAGCTGAAATTGTCAGCCTATTTCGAATCATCGATAACCCTAATAGACGAGGTGAAGACCGACAAAATATTTCCTTTGTTTATTTGGTTAAGCCTCTTGAAAAAATTGGGACACCAGACAATGAAGTTAAAGAACTTAAATGGTTTGATTTGGATAAGCTTCCGTCACCCGTTGAATTCGCCTTCGACCACCTCGATAATATTAAGATTTATCTAAATTATCTAAAAACACCTCGTCCTCTACCTATTCTTGATATTTGATCTTTGAGCTTTGAACTTTGACATTTGAGATTTTCTTATTCATATCTCATCGCCTCGACCGGCTCTAGGTTAGCGGCTTTACGGGCAGGTAGTACGCCAAAGACAATTCCAATCACGCTTGATACGCCAAGAGCTAATGCGACTGACATAACATCGATGTAGGCCGGGAAAAATTTCTGAACGGCAAAGACTCCAAGGGCCGCAAGTCCCAATCCTAATAACCCCCCAATTACAGATAATGCTATTGACTCAATGATAAACTGAAAAAGGATGTCGTTTTTGCGTGCTCCTATCGCTCTTCTTATCCCGACTTCCTTTGTTTTATCAGAAACAGTCACATACATTATATTCATGATTCCAACTCCTCCAACTAATAGTGAAATACTCGCGATCGCTACCAAAACGATGTTCATAATCCCAAAAATCCCGTTAACTACTGACAAGATCTCTGTTGGCTCAACAATACTAAATTCATCGTCCTCATATATCAGGATCAAATATAAATCCGGTCGTATATGGTCCAAAAAAGTATGAGTCATAATCGGGTCCTCCAAATCCTCCTCCACCCTTACTTTTTATTACACCGATAATTGTAAAAGTGACATTATCGATCGAAACCTTCTTATTAAGAGCTTCACTTATCGAGCCATATAGTTTTTCTGCAATCTTTGGACCGGCTATTAATACTTTTGATCTTTTATCAATATCACTTTTGTCCAAAAATCTTCCCTTATCGATTTCGAATCCTGAAATATCAAAAAAAGCTTCCGAGGAAAAAAATATTGTTACAAATTCAGTTTTTTTAGTCCCCTTAGCTTCTCCTGATTTTGACGAAAGTGGCGTAATTGCAGTTATGCTCCGAATTCTTTTTAAACGATTTAAATCCTTTAAGTCAAACCGATTACCAAGAAGTGATGAAGCTCCAAATCCCCCGCTTTCAAGTAGTTTACCAGGAGCGACAAACAATGTGTTTTTTCCAAGTGCGTCGAATTGATCAGATATATATTTTTTAAGCCCTAAGCCTAATGCTGTCAACATAACAACCGCAAAAACGCCAATAAGAATGCCTAGTGAGGTAAGGAAGGTCTGCATTTTACTCCGTCTAAAATCTTCAAAAGCCGATTTAATTATAAATAAAAAATAGTTCATATAATTTTTCCGTCGCGGACATGAATAACTCTTTTTCCGTAAGCCGCGATATCTTTTTCATGGGTGATAACGGCAACTGTTATTTTTTCTTTTTCGTTTAGCTGTTTCATAAGATCCATTATTTCTGTCCCAGTTTTACTATCGAGATTACCTGTTGGCTCATCGGCTAAAATTAATTTCGGTTCCATTATTAATGCTCGAAGAATCGCGACTCTCTGTTGTTGCCCACCAGAGATTTTATTCGGAAAAGAATTTTCTTTTCCTGATAGACCAAAATTTTTTATTAAATTAAGTGCTTTTTCTTCTGGATTATAAAGAATTTTTTTTCTAGAATAAACTGTTGGTAGCAAAATGTTCTCAATAACCGTGAGCTTTGGGACAAGGTTAAACTGTTGAAATACAAATCCTATAAATTCATTTCGAAGAGAAGAAACTTGATCATCATTTAAGTTGGAAACTTTTTTATTTTGGATCAAAATTTCACCAGATGTAGGTTTATCAAGAAGTCCTATCAGATGCATTAATGTAGATTTACCGGACCCGGAAGGCCCTATAATTGAAACAAATTCTTTTTCTTTTATCTCAATAGTTGCCCCTTTAAGATCGATATACTGCTTCACTTTTTTCTTATCAGACCCGGTGTAAACATAGCTGCCTTTTTTATCTTTTTTTAGATAGGAAGACGGAATTGATAATACCCCATCTCTTTCTTTAAGCAAAAATTCAAGATCTCCGGTCATCTTAAGTCTAAGCGGCAACATCATCGCTTTTTCATCTAATTTAAGTCTCACTTCATACACTGTTCCCGTCTCTCCATCCTTTGGAGAAAAAGAAACATAGTAAACTTCTCCATTGTATTTTTTTTCCGGATAAGCATCGAAATTTATTTTTCCCTTCATACCTTCCTTGATATTGATTACATCACCTTGCTCGGCTGTAACAGAAAAATATAAAGTCTTTGGGTTGACTACTTCAAACTCAGCGCCGGCGGGAGTGATATTCACACCCGCAAATGGAGTCGCTACATGGGTAACTATTCCCTCAATTGGCGTCCAAAGATTAGAGTATTCTAAGCTCAAGTTTTGGTATTCAACATCAAGTACGGTATTGCTTAAACTAAATTGGTTATTTTCAAGTGCCCTCTCAGCCGATCTCCTTGCTGTCTCTGATAAATTAAACGGTTCAACCTTAAATTCGTCATTTCCTTGTTCAAAATTATTTCTTGAAATTGAATATGTATTTAAATATTTGTCTAATCGGTTCTGTATGTCCCTTTTATCTAAAGTAGCCAAAGTCTGGTATTTTTTTACATAATCCCCTTCTTTGACCCCAACCCAAGCCAATCTTCCAGAAGTTTGGAACTTTAAAGATACTCTCTCATCAGCATTGATTTCTCCGGTCAGCGAAAGTACCTCTCTCAAATTCTCCCTTTTAACCGTATAACTTTCGACTTTTTCTTTCCCTGATGAAGCAGAATTACGACCATAGGAAATAAACACAACGACAATTAATATGAGTAAAATCAAATACCATCTTTTTTTAATAAAGCTTTTCATAGATAAGGTGTCCAATCAGCAATCGGCATAATGTTGTAGCCTAAAAAATTCCAAGCATACAGGTAAATCGCCGGAAGCAATATTATACATATAACTATAAATTTTTTTGAAGTAAAGAATTTTTCGTGGGCAATTAGCGCTAAAGGCCACAGAGGTAAAGAATATCTCCCAATATCTCGATGTTGAATAAATAAAGTTGCAACAAAAAAAACTAAGGAGAAGTAAAAAAAGCTTCTTTGTTTACTTTTTAATAAAGATATAACCGTTAAGCCGTATAACAAAAAATAAAATATAACATCTTCTAGCCAGGCTGTCCCGACCCAAGGCATCTTAAAATTAAAAACAGAAAATGGAAATATAAGATGGATATTATCTCCGGAATTAAAATAGGCAAAGAAGTCGCCCATTTGTTTCCAGTAGATCATAAAGACCGCTAATAGTCCGGCGGGTATCAGAGCTATCCATAACCAACTAATTTTTGGCGTTAGCCTTTCAACATTCTTTTTTCAAAAAAATATAACGACCCCAAAATCAAAAGTAAAAATAAGCTTTCAGGAGCACCGACCGATCTGACTATAAATAATCTTGGTAAAAAAAGAAAAATAATTGTAAGTAATAACGGCTCTTTAGTAATCTTGATTTTTTTTAGAATAAAATAAAAGAGCCAAGCCAAGCCAACCGTCGCAAAGATATTTACTAAAAGCATTGACTTAAGATATGCTAATTGGCTAACTTGAAGAGAGTGGCTCATGAGCTCTTTAAACAGTCGAATTGTTAAAGGATATAAGGGTAGATGGGCGGCAAAATAACTAGCTGGTTGCGCCAATATATTTTCCCCTTCTGGTGTTTTTAGTTTTGCTGGATCATAAAGAGTTTTTGCCGGAATAACATATAATGGCCCATCATAATGCTTATAGACGTATTCAAAGCTACTATTCTCGATTTTTAACCCTAACCAATTAAATGACTTTGTTAAAAAAGGAAGCCAGAGTAAAAGGGTGCTTAGAAAAACAATTAAAGTTAAGGTAAAATATGGATATATGCGTCGCATGCTTTCTATTGTATCAAAAAATTGGGTGCTGATCTTAATTTTACTCTCGGGAATTTTCTTAAGGTTTTTTCGCTTCGGGGGATTTGTGACATTCTTAGGTGATCAGGGAAGAGATGCCATAGTTATAAAAAGAATATTATCTTTTGAGCATTTTCCGGCAATTGGCGCCCCAACCTCAGTCGGCCAAGTATATCTTGGACCATTTTATTACTATTTTATTGCCCCTTGGTTATTAATCTTTAGAAATAATCCTATCGGCCCTGCTTTTGGTGTAGCAATATTTTCTTGTCTATACCTACTCATTAACTATCTGATTGTAACCAAGCTTTTTGATAAAAAAATTGCTGTCATCTCGACTATTTTGCTGAGTTTCTCAACTGTACTTATTGACCTATCGCGCTTTTCGTGGAATCCCAACTTAATGCCATTATTCTCCTTGTTAACGGTATATTTCTTAATAAAATCCATAAACACAAATAAGATTATTTATTACTTATTGATGGGTTCATTTTTGTCCTTCTCAATTCAGCTTCATTATTTAGCTCTGTTTCTTATCCCTCCAATAGGTATCTATGGAATGATTCACCTCTTTGAGGCTTTTAAAAAATCCAGGAATCAATTATTAATAATGATTAAAGGCTTATTATTTTCGGTATTTTCATTCGTCTTCTTCTCCATTCCCTTAATTGTTTTTGACTTGCGACATAATTTTTTGAATACAAATAATTTTTTTAATTTATTCAAACAGAGTCAGTCAGGTATAAATAAATTGAATAATCTACTGGATACTAATTTTTATTTGAATAGATACATATTTAATTTTCTACCAAATTACCCTGTTGTGACGGCCGTTTTGGTTTTGATTTTTGTCGGTTTCTTTATTCTGCTTTTTCAAAAGAAAAGCAATATTAAGATTTTTTTAGGTTTCTTTTTGGGTTTAATTTTTGGATTCATGTTCTATGGCGGCCAAAAACATCCTCATTATTTCGGAGTAATTTATCCTTTCTATTTCATTATTATTAGCTATATTATTGCTTATCTCGATAATATAAAGTTTGGAAAAATATTAATCCCAGTTTTTTTAATTGCTTATATTTTCTTGAATAGCAAAGGATATGGGTTTCTTACAAATCCTGGAGATCATCAAATTGAGAGATCAACAAAAATTGCCAGAATTATCTATGAGAATGTTAAAAAAAATAAATTTACTGTAACCGCACTACCTGAGAAATACTCAGATTCAACTTACCGATATTTTTTAGAAGTATGGGGTAAGCGCTCACTTGAAAAAGATAGCACGGATAAAGCCGATGAGTTATTTGTTGCCTGCGAAAAAGATTGTAAGGTAATTGGTGACCCTCAATGGGATATCGCCTACTTCGCTCCTAATAAAATCGTCGGAGAGTGGAAAGTCGACAATGTTAGAATATATAAGTTAATTAGATGAATTATGAGCATTTCTCTGATAATTCCCTGTTACAACGAGCAATCAAATATTCAAAAAGGTGTACTCGACAAAATCGGGAACTATACTCAAAATAATCCTTCTTTTTTTGAAGTTATTATTGTTGATGATGGGTCAAGTGATGATTCAAAAAAAATAATCAAAACTAAATATCTAAAAAACTTTCCTAAATTTAGGTTAATTGAAAATAACCATCAAGGTAAGGCTTTTGCAGTAATTGCGGGGATAGAAAAAGCAAAAGGCGAATACGCAATGTTTTCCGATATTGACCTAGCAACTCCAATTGAAGAGGCGGAAAAGCTCTATAAAGAAATTAAAAATGGTTACCAAGTGATCATTGGATCAAGAAATAGCACCCGTGAAGGCGCGCCTATTCTCCGAAAAATCATGGCGAAAGGGCTTATTGTTATTCGCAATCTGATAATCGGGCTTAAAGGTATAAAGGACACTCAATGCGGATTTAAGTTGTTTGGGATATAAAATTAAGGAAGTACCTGTAATGTGGCGTCATGTTGAAACAAAAAATGTTAATTTCATTAATGATTCCGTGGAGACCCTTAAGGATATAATAAAAATTAAATATTATTATCTTACCGGTAAATATGAAGTTTAAAAACTTCCTTATTGTTTTCTTATTAGTAATAATCTCCTCAGTCTTAATTTTTTTTAAATTTAATAGTATTCCGAAATATTTAGCTTATGATGAGGTGGAGTTTGCGAAACTTGCCCTGTCACTTGATAATAAACCATATATCCCTTATTCGAATCTTGCAACCGGCCATTCTACTTTATATTTTTACATCATTCTTTTTTTTATAAAAGTTTTCGGTATCACAACCTTTGCCTTAAGACTACCAGCGGCAATCTTTGGGATATTAAATTCGGTTATTTTTTATTTAATCTTAAAACTAATATTTCAAAAGGACAAAATACTAGATACTAAATACTTGATACTTAATACTTTAATACTTCTCACGTCTCGTTGGTTTTTAAACTTCTCCCGTTTCGCCTTTGAGACAACTTTTCTCTTATTTCTTGAATTAATGTCTATTTATTATGTTTTACTTTATATTAGACTCAGGGGTGCGGCAAAAGTACACTCCTGGAGTGTACTTGCCTTTTCTGGATTGTTTGCCGGATTGGCATTTAACTCTTATACCCCGGGAAGAATTTTTTTTGTCCTACCTCTTTTTTTTCTATTTAAATCTGTAGTTCCATTAATTCGAAATTCAAAAATTAAACTGATCAAAATCTTGTTATGTTTTTTAGTCCCTTTTATTGTCTCAATTACTCCTCTAGCGATATCTTTTATTACAAACGAAGACGCTCGAATTGATCAGTTGTTTTTTTGGCGAAATCACGAAATGACAATCGGTCAAAAAGTTGCCGGTACCTTCCAAAATGTGAGCACAATTTCTCAGATGTTTTTCATTAAGGGAGATATGAATGGAAAACATAATTATCCAGGTAAACCGGCGATCAATCCCATTCTTGGAATTTTATTTATTATAGGATTGGTTATTGCTATAAAAAAATATAAAAATATTTATAATCAAATGTTCTTAATATATTTTTTTATTTCCGCTTTTCCTTCCCTGGCTATATATCCTTGGGAAAATCCCAGTATGCTCCGTACATTCACCGTCTTACCATCTATCTTTTATTTCATCATCCTTTCCATGCATAACACTTTCACGATCGGAAAAATGGTAGTAAAGAAAGAGTTATACTTTTTCGGCATTATACTCATAATATTTATCATATCTTCAACTTACGAGTTGCGTACTTATTTTAAATACCAGTCGGCGGTGTTTACTCAGGCTTTTGAGATAAGGCTTCCACTTGGAAAGGCCATTCATATGCAAAATATTTATGAAAAAAATAAATAATTTACTATTTACAATAGTAATAATTTTCTTTTTGTCTTTCGTAATATATTCTTATCGAAGTATTTTCCTTACACCTTACGATAATAATTATTATCGAGATCTCTACGATCATTCCCAATGGAACATTCCAAGAAGTAAAAGGACTGTTGGAGATAACATTGTTTATAAGGTAGCCGGATACGATTTAGTAAAGACTTGGGATTACTTTACCATAGACCCGCAAACTCCTGTTCTAGGAAAATATATTTTTGGCTACTCTATCCTAACATTTAAGAACGCGGAAATAGCATCTTTAATACTATTTATATTTACAGGCTTACTGTTTTATTTACTATCAAATATTATTTTTAAAAATAAATTTCTGTCTCAGGTTTCATTGCTAATTTTTATAACAGAACCAATTATTTTTTATCAATCATCGCAAAGCATGCTTGACCTTTCACATTTCTCTTAAAATCGGCTTTTATTCAGCCGCTATAATATTAGGAGATTTTATTTATCTATTAAGGAAAAAGAGATTGATAAATTTGATTTATATTTTATTAATTTCTGGTCTTACTTATATTGCTTCTTATTTTCCATATTTTCTTAGGGGTCATTCTATTGTCGATTTTATCAAGGCGCAAAAATGGATAATATTTTCTTATTGGCTCCAATCGAAGTCTAAACCTGTAATCGGAATGGTATTTTTATCTTTGTTTACCGGCTTATTAAAAGGCTGGACTAAAGAAAGCGCCTGGGAGAGAGTTAAGGAATGGACAATCTTGTGGCCTGTTTATGGATATATTTTAATAAATAAATATGTAACAAAAATTAAAAAATTAAATGATGAGTCCTTTTATTTACTGAGCATCGTATTTGGTCTTATTCTTTTATACACAATAACCCCGTTTAGTCCCCGATATCTTGTACTTGTTATTCCTCTATTAATTATTTTGTCGATTAATTATCTAGTAAAAATTAATCGAGTTCTAATAATATTCATTACTCTAATTTATGTTTTTCAGGTAATAATGTTCCTGCGACCTACTCCAACTGACAGCCTAATCTCAATCAAGCAAGTTTGGAATGTTAGCGCCTATCAAGATTTATATGATTTTATTGATCGTGAAACAAAGAAAAAAATATCCAGATATGATTTTTGGAGAAGCGGACAGACTTTTGAAAGGGACCTTGGAGTTAGGAATAAAGAAATTCAGATAATAGCCAAAAACACTTTTTTTTGGGAAAATAGCAAACCTTGTGAATTGAGAATCGTCTATTTCACTAGTTTGGGTAAAATTACTAACTCGCAAAAATTATTACTTATACGAGAAAATAATTCATGGAAAATATCGTGGGAGGATGAATACCTCTTGTCTGGATATTCTTTTAAAGATAAAATTCTTTCAAATTTTATTGAGGGTAAATACGGTAAATTGATATCAAAAAATGGAGAAATTAGAAGAGAAGCAGTTATGTGGCCGATATTTTTTAATACCCCGGAAAAAATAATTGATGAATCACTGGTAATCAAACAATTATCAGAACTTACTGGAATAAAAAAACATGATATGGAATACTCTTACAAAGCTAATTGGCAGTGGAATTGGCCTGCCGAGATCGGTCCCTTGAAATATGACCTTTCTCCTGAAATTCTGGATGATTATAAACTCGATAGATCAATTTCTATTGAACATCGCCCGGTAAGAATTATGAATTTTGAATACCTAGCACTCTACCCTCAACTTGATCCTATCTTGGGGGGAACTATAATTCTTGAAAAAAAAGATGGTTCAAAACAAACTATAATAAAGAGGGATAAAGTTGATGGACAAGATATTATTTATGAAAAAGATAATTCAGTTCGTTAAAGAAAACAATTTTTTATTTATCGTTTGTTGGTTATTTGTGCTATCTTTAATATTCAGAGTTTTTCAACTAGATCACTTCATTTCTTATCATCAAGATCAGGTTAGAGATTTGTTCTATATTAAAGACAATTTTGAAAAAGGTCAGATGATCCTTCTTGGTCCTAAAGCCTCTGTTGGTAATTTTTTCTTACCTCCTTTTTGGTATTACTTAATGAGCTTTGCCTATGTTTTTTCAAAATCTGCCTTGTCTCCCGCATTTTTAACAGCTATTTTATCGTCATTAACGACGGTAATAATGTATATATTTGTTAATAAGTTTTTTAATAAAAAAGTAGCTTTTATCTCAGCAATTTTTTACGCCCTTTCCCCTCTTTCGATTGAATACTCGCGATTCGCTTGGAATCCTAATCCAATTCCCCTCTTTACAGTTCTTACTTTTTATTTTTTGTACCGATTCTTATTTGAAAACGATAATAAAAGTTTTTATTACGGTGCAATAACTGCCAATCTTGCCTTTCAACTTCATTATCAAGGAATGGTAATCCTCGTATTTTATTTTCTTACAAATATTCTTTATCGAAAAATAAACTTAAAGGTTTTTATTAAATATATTTTGTTAAATATACTATTAATATTTCCTTTTTTAATTTACGAAATAAAAAATGGATTTACCAACACCTCTGGAATAGTAAATTTTCTTATAACTACCCAGACTGCAGTAAAGCTTAAACTTTTTGGAATTCCTTTTTTTGTCAAATTCATAATCAGAGATTTCTCTTTATTCTTATCAAGAGTTTTGATTTTTAAAAATCAATTAATCGGATATATATTATTGGGAGTATTTTTGATTTCAATGTTTTTGAAAGTAATTACTTACCGTAAGGTAAGTTGTTTCGAGAAACCAATTCTAATTTTCTTAGTAACTTCACTTATTATGTTATTTTTTTACAAAAATTCTCTAATTGATTTTTATCTGCTATTTTTGATTCCAATTATCATAATTTACTTTGTTTTTTTACTTTTTAAATTAAAAAATCAGAAAGCTGTCTTTTTAATTTTATTCTTCTTATTAATAGTAAACTTAAGTAAATCACCTACTTTCGGTAATTATGACAAGACATATCTTTGGGTTAAAAAATCAATAAGGTTTGTAAGTCAAGAAAAAAATTACTGCGTTAGCTATAACATCTTCCCCCAAAATTATATTGAAAGTAAACTGAAATACGCAATGACGCTCCCCAAAAATCAACCGGTATATCAAAATTGCGACGTTTACATGTATTATCAATGTAGCCCATTGATAAAGACGGGTTTTTACTTTTGCGAAAACCCTGTCTGCAAGTATAAGCCAGTAGAACTAAATAAAGCCGAATTGATTGATATGTATCCGCTTTATTCGGGTGTTAAAATATATAAGATACAATTTTGAAACGAAGATACATTTTTGAGACAATCGCCAGGGGCCCCATTGGGGTGTGGCGGTCGAAAAAATGATATCGAGTTTCAAAATATAAAATATGTTTGATATTTTTAAAATATTTTCATTTCTCAAAAAAAGCTTTTCTAAGAAAGATATTCTTATCATATCTTTAGTTATTGGGCTCTTTTTTTTAACTCGACTAATTAACCTCGACAAATTCCCAATTTTTTCGGATGAGGGAATTTATATACGTTGGGCTAAGGTCGCCTGGCATGATGCATCGTGGCGTTTTATATCCTTAACCGACGGTAAACAGCCACTACAGACTTGGGGGACAATTCCATTTTTAAAACTTTTTCCTGATAATGCGCTTCTTGCAGGTCGGCTATTTTCTGTAATGACCGGGTTTATTGCTCTTTCGGGAACTTTTGCCCTACTCTTTTTTCTATTTGGTAAAACCAGCGCAATTATTGGATTATTTTTGTATGTAATAACCCCATATTTTTTGTTCTTCGACCGAATTTCGCTTGTTGACTCCGGAGTTAACGCGGGTTTTATCTGGATTTTGTTTTTTACGATTATTTTGGCGAAATACAGAAAGCTCGAAACTGCGCTAATGCTTGGATTTACGGCCGGATTTTTTCTCCTAGCTAAATCATCGGTAAAAATGTTTTTAATGCTTGGGGCATTTTCACCTTTGCTTTTTTTAGAAAAAGATTGGAAAAAATTTGGAAAAAATTTTGTTAATTATTATTTTCTTTTTGCGGTTTCGATTGTCATTGCTGTTGTGATTTACAATGTCCAGCGTCTTTCTCCTTTTTTTCAATTTGTCGATAAAAAAAATTTAACTTTCGTGATGAGTTTCGATGAACTCATAAAGACTCCCTTTCAATATTTTTTAAACAATATTAAATTAACACCGCTTTATATATGGTGGGAGTCCGGCTTTGTAATGCCAATTTTGGCAATCTTTGGAATATTTACATTATTGAAAAAAGATAGGAAGCTTGGTTTCTTTTTATTAACTTGGCTTATTTTGCCATTTACGGTCATTGTTTTTATTACTAAGGTGTTATTTCCCCGTTATATGATATTTTTTGGCTCACTATTCTTAATCCTCGCAGCATATTTTTTAACTCATCTTTCCAAAAAATTAAGAGGTATTTTCATCATTTTAATCATTGTCGCCGTCTCGTATTTTAACTACACAATCATGTTTGACTATAAAAACATTCCTTTTCCTGAAGTCGATCGTGGACAGTATCTTGAAGGCTGGCCAGCAGGATGGGGAATAAAAGAATTTATGGATTTTGCGCGAACCCAGTCAGAGACAAAGCCAGTTGTCATAATTTCCGAGGGCAATTTTGGAATGGCTGCCGATGTCCTTGATGTATTTTTGAAAAGAAATGACAAAATAACAATTAAAGGCTACTGGCCTCTTGGCGAGGAGCAATTAAGAGAAAACTTACCACTTTTAAAAAATAACTACGTATACGTATTCTTTTCCCATCAGGAGGAATTCCCCGCTAGTTGGCCTCTTAAGGAATTTAAAATCATCGAAAAGCCTGGATACAAATCCACTTTCCGTATCTTTAAGCTCACTTTGTTATAATTACTTTGATGAAAAAGATAATTATTTTTGCTTCTCTTCTTATTCTTATCTTCACAATTGGAAGAAATCTACTACCTGGAAAGACGATGTTTGACTTCCATGATGAAACTCAAGCGGCCAGAATTCATCAATTTACATTAAATTTAAAAAATTCACAGATACCTCCACGTATCGCTCCTCAATTTTCTTTTAACCTAGGATATCCTGTTTTTAACCATTATGCTCCACTTCCATATTGGATAACTTCAGCAATTCACCTCACCGGTTTTGATATCGCCGATTCTATAAAAATATCTTTTTTGCTCGTAATGCTTATTGGCTTTATTTCCATGTTTCTTTTTTTAAATTTATTTAATGGTTTTTTTCCAAGTCTCCTTGGCGCTTCCCTATATGCTACTTCTCCATGGCTTGCTGTTGAAATATTTATAAGAGGCAACCTTGGTGAAGTTTGGTTTATGGGATTATTACCATTAGTTTTTTATTTAATATATAAAAATAGAAAATACACCAGCCCCCTATTTTTTTTCATTACTACTTTATTTTTAGGGTTTATATTAACATCCCACAACATTTTATCTTTAATATTTTTACCTGTTGTTTTTATTTACATATTGTTACTCGATAATAAATTAAAAAATCTATTGAGTCTCTTTTTGGCATTTGCCATAAATAGTTATTTCTTCATCCCTGCCATACTTGAAATTGGATTTACTCAGGCCATGATTATCGCTAAAAATACAAGTTATGCAAGTCATTTTCTTTGCTTATGGCAGATTTGGACAACTCCATCATGGGGATATGGTGGGTCAACGCCCGGATGTACCGACGACGGAATGTCATTTATGTTGGGTAAGCCTCAGATATTGTTCTTTTTAATAGGACTAACAACTCTGTTTGTTTATCTAAAAAAAATTAAACATTTTAAATTAATAGCGTTCTTCTGTCTTGGTACATTTTTAGCAATTTTTCTGACATTATATGAATCATCATTTTTACTTAGTTTCTTTAGGCCGATATTTTCTTTATTTCAATTTCCGTGGAGGTTTTTATCATTCGCACTTTTCGGACTTGCTTTTATTGCAGGACAATTGCAGATTTCAAATAAATACAAAAAATTTGCCTTAATTCTTATTATCCCTGCTTTCGCTGTCTTCTTTTATAATGCGAAGTTTTTTACAAAATTAATGCTTCCTAAGAAAAAATATAATTCAGAATTTTTATCAAATACTTATATCTCTCAAAGAGTCGCATATAAAGTATCAGAATATCTCCCAAATACGGCCAATTATAAAAGCTGGTTAGAATTTGAGCCACAAAAAAACGGTCAAGAAATTAAAGATTCAACTTTAGAGGATTCCAACTTTTTAAGAGCCCTTGACGGAGCTTTAACTAAAACAATTAAAAATGAACCTTTTTTAAAGCAAGCAGAAACTGATTCAAAAAAAGTATTAGTAGATATTCATTATCTTCCTTATTGGAAAGTGTTAATAAACGGTAAGAATTATATTCCGACTGTCTTTGATAAATTGGGAAGACCAATTATTAACTTAGAGGGCGAGTCGGTTATAACTGTCAAATATCAACAAACACCGGTTGAGATATTTTCAAATTTATTAACCTTGGTTTCTTTTACGTTATTATTAGCTATGGTTGTCGTTAAGCCAATATGGATAAAAATCAAGTCTCTGAAGTAAAAAGAAAGACAATAATATCGGCGCTCAGCCTGTTCTTCCAAAGCGGATACGCGGCTTTTTTAGGACTTGCCGCCAATCTTGTCTTAACAATATTATTAACTCCAGGAATTTTTGGTATATACATTGCTACCCTCTCAATTATTTCGATACTTAATTATTTTTCTGACATTGGCTTGGCGGCCTCGCTTATTCAAAAAAAAGAAGTCACTCGAGACGATGAAAAGACAGCCTTCACTATTCAGCAATTTTTAGTTGTTTCATTGGTGATTAGCGGGTTTTTTGCGACTTCTGCAATCCGAAATTTTTATAAACTACCTGTTGAGGGAACCTTTCTTTATTGGTCCCTTTTATTAGGATTTTTTTTATCGTCACTCAAAACAATTCCTTCCGTTTTTCTTGAGAGGAAGATTCATTTTCAAAAAATTGTATTGGTACAAATAATTGAAAATACGTTTTTTTATTTAACAGTAATTATTCTCGCTCTTATGGGTTATGGACTGAATAGTTTTACTTACGCAGTGATTTTAAGATCGCTTGTCGGCCTTACTTCAATCTATATAATTTCGCCTTGGAAACCCGCAATCGGAATAAACGCGGTCTCATTTAGGCGCCTAGTATCCTTTGGAGCCCCTTTTCAGGCCTCTTCCTTACTCGCATTAGTTAAGGACGATTTAATGATTTTATATCTCGGAAAGGTTCTTGGATTTACAGGTCTTGGATATATAGGATGGGCCAAAAAATGGGCGGAGGCCCCAATTAGAATAATTATGGATAACATAAGTCGGATTCTATTCCCGCTTTTCTCAAAATTTCAAAATGAAAAAGAAAGGTTAGTAAAGCTCGTAGAAAAAATAATTTTTTACCAATCGTTCTTGATACTTCCCGCAATCATTGGAGCCGCATTAACCATGCGCCAATTTATTAACTTAATTCCTAGATACACACAGTGGACACAGGCCTTGCCACTTTTTTACTTATTTTGTTTATCGGCATTACTTTCTTCGTATTCAACGCCGTTTATTAACCTTTTAAATGGATTAGGGTACGTAAAAATTTCATTTTATTTCATGGTAGGGTGGACTGCCGCAACTTGGATATTGACTCCAATTTTGATAAAAATATTTGGATACCTAGGATTTCCTATTACTCTGGTCATACTTTCAATGTCTTTTGTCATAGTTATCTATCAAACAAAAAAAGTAGTTAATTTTTCGTTTTTAAAAAATATTTATCCATTTTTAATTTCATCACTCATTATGGCAGTAATCGTTTCTGCGCTTTTAAGAGTCTCCCCTTTTTCTGCTCTTGCAGCTTTGATTATTGCAGTTTTAGTCGGTATAATGAGTTATCTATTTATGATCAGATTTGTATTTAAAATAGATTTTTTAAAGGAGTTTAAAATTCTTAGAAAAAATGAATAAAATCTCGGCAATAATCGTTGTGAAAGATAATCCTCCATACATATTTAAGACTCTTGATTCTATCGCTGATTTTGTTTCAGAAATTGTGATCGTTGACATTGGGATTGACATTTCTCTAATTGAAAAACTTAAAAAAAACAAGTTAGTTAAATTAGTCAAAATTCAAGGTCCAGTACCCTATGTTGAAAAAATTAGAGAGAAAACAAAAGAATTAGCTTTATATGAACACATATTATTTCTTGACCCAGACGAAGTTGTCCAACCTGAGTTAAAAAAAATAATATTAGGAAATTATTTAAAATATGACTATTTTAAAATTCCACGAAAAAATTTAATCTTCGGTCGTTTTATTAAACACAGTCGTTGGTGGCCGGACTACCAAATAAGATTTTTTAAAAAAAATTCCGTTAAATGGCCGTTAATTATCCACCGGCAGCCAAAGGTAACGGGTCAAGGATATGAAATTGAGCCTAACGAAGGCCTATCTCTACTCCACTATAATTATCAAAACCTCGATGAGTACCTATCAAAAGCACAGAGATATGCAAAATATGAGGCAAAAGAATTCGTAACCGAAAATCAGACAATATCTTTTTCCCAAACCGTTCGCCGATCATTAAATGAATTTGTCAGCAGATATTTTGCGAGCGATGGTTATAAAGACGGAGTTGAGGGATTCGTCTTGGCATTCCTACAAATGTTTTATTACTTTTTAGTTTATTTTTATTATTTGGAAACTAAAGAATTTAAAAGTGGTGAAAAAATAAAAGAAGAGGAGTTTTTCCGAATTGGCCTTAAAGAATCTCTCCATTGGAAAAGAAAGAAATCCATTAAGGACAAGCTGATCAAAAAACTCCTATAAATGTTAAATAACAAATTTTAAATCCACAAATGAATGATAAATCACAAGTGTTTTAATATTTAAACATTTATCATTTGTTATTCAATTGTTATTTGTGATTTGTTATTATGATAGGATTAATAACTGTCAACTACAATCAATATAAACTCACTGAAGAGTTTCTTGGCTCTTTACTTACTGTAAAGAATTGTCAAAACATTTCCGTTTTTATTGCCGATGTTTCAAGTAAGAAAGAAGAGTTTAGGTTGACAAAAAAATATCCTTTTGAAATAAAAATTTCGTCGCTTCCTAATTTCGGATATGCCTATGGAATTAACCAGGGAGTTAAATATTTTTCCGAAAGTAATATTGATAAATTTTGTGCAATAAATAACGATATAATTTTTGAGAAAAATTTCTTTATTGAAGCTAAAAAGAGTTTTCAAAAATATGATATTTTTGGAGGAAAAATTTACTATGCTCCAGGATTTGAATATCACAAAAAGTATCAAAAAAACGATATTGGAAAGATTATATGGTACGCCGGCGGAATTAATGATTGGAAAAATGTCTATACTTACCATAAAGGAGTTGACACAGTCGATAATGGTCAATTTGAAACAGTTGAAGAAACGGATTTTATTACCGGATGCATGTTATTTTTTAATAAAAAAATAGTGGATAGAGTCGGGTTGTGGAATGAAAAATACTTTCTTTATTACGAGGATTCCGACTTTTGCGAAAGAGCAAAAATGGCTGGCTTTAGTCTAATTTATAATCCAAAAATTATTATTTGGCATAAAAACGCCCAGTCAACAGGTGGATCAGGATCAAAGCTTCATCAAAAATATCAGCAAAAAAATCGCTTAATTTTTGGAATGAAGTATGCACCATTTCGAACTAAACTACACTTGTTAAAAAACTTTTTATTTAATAGATGAAAAAGTTTTTTATTTTTTTCCTATTCATATTTACCCTTATAAAACAAGACGTCTTTGCTTCAGAGCCGGCACATGCTCTTATTATTAATCAAGTAAGAGGGACCGAATGCTGCTCAATCGGCTCTTTTGAATTCTTAAAAAGGCAAATTAAGGCACATATAGACAAAAAAATCCCAGGATATTTCGCACTTCGACATGACGTCTTAGTCAACAATAGGTGGATGGATTTCATAAAAGACTCAATTAAAAATAATCCAAAATATATTATTCCTGCTATATTCTTGGAGATCACGCCGCAACTTGCAATAAAATCCAAAGTTGACCATGATATTACTCAAGAGAATTGGTTTGAAGCACAAAACGCTTACACAATTGGATACAGTGTTGATGAAAGAATTAAATTGACAGATAGTCTATTTTTAGAATTTTTTGATCAATTTGGTTTTTACCCAAAGGTTGTGTCTGCCTGGATGATTGACACACCGACCTTAAATTATATCCATGACCAATATGGAGTTATGGTCCAACAGATTACGCGAGAGCAATACGGCACCGATAGCTATACTCTTTACGGCGGTCCTCCCCACTATCCATATCCGGCAAGCCGTAATTGGCTACTTATCCCCGACTATGAAAACCCAAGTCCCGTACTAATTGTAAGACAGACAATAACCGATCCTCTTTATAACTACGGTGATAAAACAAGCGCATATACCAGTCAGCCTAATGACTATATGAAAGGAGGCCGATCTTTTGATTATTTTACCTCTCTCCTTACACAGACCTTTAGTCAACCTCTTGACCATTTTGGGTTTGCCTTACTTGGCCTTGAGAATTCAATGGACGAAAAATATCAAAGAGAATTTGAAGCCCAGCTTGAGCTCATAGGAAAACTCGGTAGCAAGAAAAATATTATCTTTGCAGATGTAAATGAATTATTAAATTATTGGTCAAAACAAAAAGTGACTCTTTATTCCGGCTATGACTTAGTTAATAGAACTGAGGATAGAGCTTTTTGGATCACAACGCCTACTTACCGAGTAAGACTCCTCATAAAAAATAATCAAATGCAGATAACGGACCTTAGAATATATGATAAAAATTATTCTGATCCATATATTGAATACGCGGCCCAAAAAAACGGATATTGGATTGTCCCCTATCTAATTGACGGGTCATTTAATTATAGATTTGACTCTAAAAACTTACCATTTAAAGGTTTATTTAATCAACGAAAAGAAAAATTCATATTTGAATTTGAAAATGATATAAAAAATGAAACAGACAGACTCGAATTACCCAAAATTAAGGAATTAAAATCGCTAAATTTTGAAAAACTAGCTGATAAAATAGTCCTTACATATATCTCAGATGATTCAAAAAAAGTTTCAATTTCTTTTCTTGAAGATAAAATTAATATATCACCGCTTGAAAAGAATCAATTAGTTTTTAATCAAAAAAACAAGGAGAGTTCTCCAATTCTATATAAAAAGGAGGACAACGCAGGTTTTAAAATCGACTGGAAAAAAGATAGCGGAATTTCAGGCTTATTCAAATATTCTAATATTGGATGGGAAATTTTTTTTACTTCAAACAATGAATCATTAATTAATCTTCGAAAGCTCGCCTATCCTTACCTGTTCCCAGAACCAATTGGTAGAGCTATTGACCAACTAAATAGTTCCCTCACTCCCCATAACCAGTTTGCTATAGCCGGAAGAAATCCTGTCAGATTATTTTTTTCTGCCAAAGATGTCTATGGGCTACCTGTTATTGTTAAAGAAAATATTGATATTAGAACTTCGCTTGATATAACAGAAAATATATTTTGCCCCAAATTGTAAAAAAGAAATTTCTTACTGCCTTACTCATCCATTACATGCTTATTGGTTTTTAAGGTCATATTTAGGAGATAGATTTAGAAAATAGTTATATTTTTTTATTGAGTCTAATCGTTCATTGTCCAAGTCTATTAATTTATCTTTATTTACATATAAACAGGTATCGCCATTTGTTACTGAATAAATGAATTGATGATAATCATCTTTAACGATCTTTGGAATAGGATTGATATTCCTATATATGCAATCTATAAAATAAAAAGTGGGGGGATTTTTTTTGAACATTAATTCTTTCGCATTATCAAATATTTTGACGTCTTTCATAATTGGATAATAAAAAGAATATTTGTAGGCGCTTGGGATGCCGGCCTGCCAAAACAAAAGACTGTCATATCCGTCAACAAATAAAGTGTCATCCGAATCAGTCAATAGTCTAATAACCTCTCCATTAACAAAAAAACGGTTGTAGTTAATATCAAAAGATTGAACTTTATTTATATTTTTGAAGATAAAGGATTCTTTTGAAATAATTGAAATTATAAAAATTATTGGCAATATAAAGAGTGCTGGTGTTAGATTTTTTTTTGATTCGATGAGCTTTCTAAAATAGACAAGATTGAGGATAATAAGAAGACTTATCCAAATCATTGTTCTGTAAGCTCCGTAAAAAACTGTACCCGGGCTTACAACTCGTATCGCGGAAAAAATTAATAGTAATAAGCTCATTAAAATTAATCTATATTTTTTTAATCTCACTAAAAAATATAATATTAATGACATTAGGAAGAGCGAATAAGACGAAACAATCTGCCTTAGATGATTCCATTTCCCTTCTTTAAATAATAATAAAATTGGATAGGTAAGACTTGTAAAAAGATTTACACTATCAAACTTGTCAAAACTATTGCCCGTGATCCTGCTTCTATTTACTACGTATAGTTGAAAGAAATAATCTTTAAGATTTAATCCTAAGAGGGTAATTGCCGATAACAAAAACACAATCATCGATGAAGTTATAAAACCTTTTATGTTTTTTTTCTTTATGAAAATTGAAATAAACAAAAGAATTATCAGTGGTATGTAAGGTTCTCGCGAAAAAATTGTTAACCAGCTAAAAAATCCCGCTAGTATCACATCATAAAAAAACAGTTTTTTATTTTTTTCGAAAAGTAATAGAACTAAATAAATTATTGGATAAACAATCATCGATTCTCCAAGAAATAAATTTCCATGAAAATAGTATTTTATAGGCTCAAACAAAATAGGAAACCCTAATCCTAATAATCCAAATCTAAACAACAATAATATGGAAAAAATAAAACTAATAGCAATTATAAATAGCCTATGAACCGCAATAAGTTGATAAAGAGTCTGAGGTTTTGTAATCAATTGGATGGCGTAGCTTAAGTAAACCGGCCCTATCTGACGATTATGAAATACTTCAGAGAAGAGCTTCTTCCCTTTAATCATCTGATGGGCGACGGCGATATTGTCATATTCGTCTACAAATGCAAAAGAGGTTGCTTGATCGTAATATTTTTTGGAAATAAATAACAAAAATAGAATAGAAATAATTATGAATATTGTTTTAAGCAATTTGGAGGGCATATTTACCATTATTTTATCTAATTGATAGGACTTACACACTTTGTCATTCTGGGGAGAGAGGAGACAAACTGTCGACGAGCGATCCCAGAATCATTGTTCAGATGTAATTGATATAATTATATTAATAAAGAATTAAATTTTATGCCATTAATCACATTATTTGTAATTTCACTTCTTACAAGGTTTGTATTTCTGTTTTTCGGATTTCCTTCGCTTACACATGATGAGGCGGATTATTTTTTAAACAGCTATCTTCTAACTAAGACTGGTTCTGATATATTTTCAAATAAATTTTTCTTGACGTCAGGGATTCTTAATGCAACATCGGCCATTCCCGTTTATCTTGGGTCTATATCTTATTATTTTTTGGAAAAATCAGTCATTTCTGGTCGCCTACCTTACGCAATTTTTAATTCGCTTATTCCTGTTCTTTTTTATTTTATCCTTTTTAAATTAACAAAAAATATAATCTTTTCCTTAATCGGATTTACAGTTCTAAACTTTTCACCTTGGTTTTCCTATTTATCGGCCATGTCATCAATCGACGCTCCAACCGCCTTAGTATTCTATCTGCTTGCCGTTATTGTTTTGTTGGCCGAGTTTAGACCAATTGCTAAATATTCACTGTTCACTCTTTCTATGTTCTTCAGTTTCAATTCCTATATGGGATTCAAAACGATCGCCTTTTTTTTAATTTTTATAGCCCTATTATTGAAGGATATATTTTATAGAGAAAAAATTACTGCAAAAAAAGTGGTAAGAAATGTAACAATTTCGCTTGTAATGTTTTTGTTTTTTTTCACTCTTTCATGGATTTCACCCGCCGGTAGTTATTTCAAAAACCGTCTTAAAGCAAAAATCTTACCCTTAAATACTGTAGAAATTTCAAAGTCAGTTAATAGTCTACGTGAAATGTCAAAGGGTCCAACTATTTTAAGATATTTTATTCATAATAAGTTGACATATTTAGGTGGTCAATTTATTGACAAGTATATTCAGGCCTATAATCCTACTACTATATTCGTCAAAGGTGACACTCATCCTCTATATGGAACTGGTTTCATCGGATTATTTTACTTCTTTGATCTTGTTTTTATTCTAGTGGGCTTTTACTTTGCTTCACACGTATTTAAAGATAACTATAAAATTGTCATCCCCTTTTTTCTAATAATTTTGGTTACTCCGATAGCGCTCGGGGCGATGGCTGATTCGTCAACACTTTCACTAAGGGGCCTTCCGCTTATTCTTGGTTATTCATTTTTTATATCAACAGGTGTATATTTTTTAGCGAATTATTTATCAAAAAACAAAAAAATTATTATCTTGATTGTATTTTTGATTTATCTGTCTTCATTCATATATTTCTTAGCCTTATACAAAACCACCATCAGATATATGTCGGGAGAACAATGGCATATGAATGAAAAACGCCTCTTGGATAAAGTTTTATCTGAGAAAAAATTCAAAAATAGACAAATATATATTTATGTTAATGATCCAAAAGAAACTATGTTGCTTTATTTATTTTATAAAGAGAAAAGTGCTTCCAAAATAAAGTCGGTAATTGGTAGTGGTAAGTTTGAAGTAGGTAATATTACTTTTTCAGACTTGTGCCCCGATGAAAAGATATTAGGATCGGTTCAGATAATGAATTCCGAAAGGTGCCCGATAAATCTAAAAGTGTTTACATACAGTGATTTTATAACCCCCGAAATAAGCAAGGGCTCAAAATACCTTCTTCTTCAATAGATTTTTACATAGCAGAAAAATAATATTTAAAGCAAAAAAAGTCAGAATAATTTGGTGCTTTGCTATTACTTTTTGATCAGTCGTCCATCCAATTACTTTATCCCAACCTCCGAATCGTACATATGGGTAATAAGACATAATCAGACCGAAAAAAAAGATATTAAGATCATAGATTATTTTTTCATAATATGGAATAAAGGCAAAGATTATTAAAAAATACCATGGTTGAATCTCCGAAAAAAAAGAAAGATATCCTAATACTACCGCTGTCCCAATGAGTGGAATGATAATATGTTTTCTGTTTTTGACAGGCAAAAAAATTAAAGGAAACGTCATATACTTAATTCCAGCAGAAAATATCAGCGTTATTCGCGCGATTATATTTTTGTTCTTTTTAAGAAAATAAAATCCTAGTATTACAATTGATAAGGCAATGAAGTCATTGTGATTATTTGCAAGACCTTCAATTATAATCAGTGGATTTGTAGCATAAAAAATTGCCCAATGTTTATTTAATTTCTCAAGTAAATAAATAGATAATAAATAGAAAAATATATAAACGGCTTTAAATAAAAAAAATGTCAATAAAAATTTCCCAAATCCTAAAAATGATGGGATTGCTGATATAAGCAAAAATGTTGGTCCATAAGGATATCTTGTCCCAGTCCATTGAGTGAATCGGAGCCATGGATCAAGATAGTACTCTGCCGGCATATGGAAATATGGATTATTGTGATAGTAAGTTAATATTTTTCCATAAAACATATAGCTCAATAAATCGTGTGACAAAAATGAATATGAAAATAGCATCACAACTCCGATTATTAAGCCTAACTTCATCGGATCATAATTCTTAATATCTTTTTTTCTTATAAATATAAAGTGGAAAACAAAAAGCAAAGTTATCAAGATAAAAAATACAATCCACGAGTTTGGACGATTGTTATAACCAAAATCAACCATAAAGTTACGAAAAGACTCCCAAAGTTTGTTGTTAAATAGAGTAATATTGGGATCAATTAAGGCATATGTATAAATAGAAAGAAAAAATATTATTATTGAATAAAGGGTGGTTGGTAGCATTTGTTTATATTATATAATAGACAGTAATTGTATGAAGTGGCTCAAAATTTTGGTTTTTTTTATTATATTTCTTATATTTATTTACCTTAGGGTTACTCCGATTATAAATCAAACCGTACCTTATACATATGATCAGGGAAGAGATTTTTTAAAGGTTGAGGAAATGATTAGAGATAAAAATTTAGTTTTTATAGGTCCAACCACGGGAATTATGGGAGTATTTCACGGAGCTTGGTGGTATTATCTGCTTTCAGTATTCTATTTGATTTTTAATGGCTGGCCATCTGGTTTTTATATTGGTTTATTTATTATATCGACTCTAAGCATATTGATTTTTACCTACTTTATTTATAAAAGATTTGGTTTTTTGTCTTCTTTGATCTTTTTTACCGTTTCCTCATCTTCCATATTCGCAATCAGGTTGGCTTTTTTTGCCAGCAACAATATAATCGCCCCCCTTTTTATTCTTTTATATATTTATTCACTTTACGAGTATTTATTAAGTAAAAAAATATTTTTTTTATTCCTTATTGGTTTGGCGCTGGGTTTTATTTTTGAGTTTGAAGTTGCGTTTGGAATTTTTTTCATTACATCGTTTGTTATTTCTACAGTCGTTGAAGGAAGTTTTAGAAAAATATATAAAAATTTTAAAAATATCTTCTACCTATCAGTTGGCGTTTTTATTCCTATTATTCCTCGACTACTTTTTGAAATAAAAAATAATTTAATACAAACTAAGGCTTTTGCTAACTTTGTAAGAGATCCCACTTCTACCAATCCTGTTACTTATCTGGGGGCATTTATTGATAGGAGCAAAATGTTTATAAATTATTTTTTTGAACTTTTTGTTGGGAACTCGACCTTTCTAGCTATCCTGACTTTATTCATGGTTATTATTTTTTTTCTTAATAAAAAGATTGAGACTTATAAAAAAAATCGTGGTGTTATTTCGTTTTTAACTATTCAGTTAATTGGAATGTTTTTTTTATCGACATTAAACAAAAACAATTTCTTCTGGAGTTATTATTTAGATGGAATACAGTTTATATTTATATTTCTCGTCTTGTTAATTATCAATTTAAATAATGATAAAAAGTACTTAGTTTTTAAGAATATTTTAGTTGTTTCAATAATAATATTTACCCTATTTTCATTTCGAACTGAGCTAAGTAAAAAGCCTATTCCATCGCTTGGATTAAGAGCGGATATTGATACGGTTAAATATCTGATTAACTCTAATAAAGAGCAGTTTTGTCTAAGAGTATATACACCACCAATATTTCCATATACTTATCAATATCTTTTTAGCTATTTTTCTAAAATAAAAAGGAGACAATATCCTTCCGGAGATTTTATAAATAATCAGTGTTGGTTTATTATTGATCATGAACCATACGCTTTTAGATTAGAAAAATGGAGAAAAGAGAATACTCCGAAGGATTCAAAATTAATAAAAATAAAAAAAATGGAGAATAAGACAAATATTGAGCTCTGGCAAATTCCCCAGAATTAACCTTCAGGCTGTATAATATTACTTATAAATGGACTCAACCGTCGTAATTAACACTTATAACGAAGAAGAAAATATTTCGGATTGTATTAGTAGTGCCAAACTTCTCTCAGACAAAATCATAATTATCGATATGGAAAGCGCTGATAAAACTGTAACCTTAGCAAAGACAAGTGGAGCTCGGGTTTTTTCATTTCCTCACTCAAGTTATGTTGAACCAGGACGGGAATTTGGAATAAATAAGGTCAAAACTAACTGGGTATTTATCCTTGACGCTGATGAAAGAATAAGCGCTGAGTTAGCAAAAGAGATTAATCAGATTATTAGAAATCAGTTTCTTTCAACTACTCATTATTGTATCCCCCGCAAAAATATTTTTGGAAAAGTTAAGTGGTTAAAAAACGGTGGATGGTGGCCCGATTACCAAGTCAGACTAATCAATAAAAAATATTTTTCTAGTTGGCCAAAAAGAATTCATTCTACTCCCGCCATAAAAGGTCAGATTGGTTATTTGAAGAATCCGATATTGCATTATTTTCATGGTGACATTGAAAAAATGGTTGAAAAGACTCTTGAATTTGAAAATATAGAATCTGATCTTCTTTATAATGCTAAAAAAAAGACTGATGTTTCTACATTCTTTAGAAAATTCATTGCCGAGCTCATGAGAAGATTGGTCATAAATCTGGGATTTCTTGATGGGACAATCGGATTTATTGAATCAATATATCAGGCATTTTCAAAAACTATTACTTATCTTTTTTTGTATGAAAAAAATCGAAACAAAAAAACTTAAGGTGGGACTATACGATCCGTTCTTAGACACGCTCGGAGGAGGAGAAAAGCATATTTTATCGATAATTGACGTGTTAGTAGAAAACGGTGCCGAAGCAACTATTTTTTGGAATAAAAATCTAAGTCAAGACTTAGAAAAGCGCTTTTCACTTCAATGTTTTAAAACATTGAAGTGGCTCCCGGTTAGTTTAATATCTTCTTCTTTGACGACCATGTAAACTTTAAAGTCTTTTGATTTGTTTTTTTATGTATCTAATGGCAGTTATTTTTTTTCTACGGCTAAAAATAATTTTGTCTTTTGCATGGTACCCGACATATTGATCCTATTACAATCACTCCTTATATAGACAACCAACTCAAGCCCGGAAAAAAAGAAAAGATAATACTCTCAGTCGGACGGTTTTTTCCACATCTACACAATAAAAACCAGGTCCAAATTATTGAGACCTTTAAAAAATTAAAAAATAAGTATAAAGAATTTTTGAATTATAAATTAATATTGGCTGGCGGGTTGAAGAATGAAGATAGGTCTTACTTCGAGCAACTTAAGTCTTTATCAGGTGATTCTTCAATAATTTTCAAGCTAAATATTTCGCTTGATGAACTTTATGGCCTTTATGGACTTTCAACTTACTTTTGGCATTTTACTGGCCTTGGAGTTGATGAAAAAAATCACCCTGATTCAGTTGAACATTTTGGCATTGCGCCACTTGAGGCCGCCTCATCTGGATGCTTGGTACTTTGCCATAATTCTGGCGGTCCAAAAGAGATATTTACAAATGAAGAAAATGGTGTTTTATTTGAAAATGAAAATGACTTAATAAAAAGTATAAAAAAATTAGAAGATAACCTTCCATTAAAAAATAAAATTGTTTCCAATGGAGTAAAGCTTGCAAAAAATAAATATAATTATCAATTATTCAAAAATAAAGTCTTGGCTTTAGTATGAAAAAACAACCAATCACAATCATCATTCCCGTTTACAAGAATTATAAAATGTTTTTTAGATACCTTGAAATCAATAAGAAATTTTTTACTGGTTGCGAAGTCATTATTATGAATGATTATCCGGAAAAAAATATAACTAATGAAGTGAGTGAAATATATCTAGACGCACTTGTTATAAATAATAAGGTCAATTATGGTTTTGCCGGAAATGTTAATCGCGGGATAATGAAATCTTCACGAGACTATGTTTTTTTAATGAATTCTGACGTTGTCTTGAAAAATAATTCGTTTATTAATTCATTGAAATATTTTAATATTGATTCTAAGCTCTTTGCGATCGGTTTCGCCCAAATCGAAAAAGATGGAAAAAAGGTCGGGTCAAACCTTGGATATTTCAAAAATGGTCTTATACACCACTCAAAT
>Ga0075669_108_pt1 | contig 27595 bp, 30 predicted proteins | sample RifGroA2_FD_68413 | JGI IMG/M metagenome (GOLD analysis project Ga0075669, IMG submission 68413) | Microgenomates (Roizmanbacteria) bacterium GW2011_GWA2_35_8
CAATATTTCTAAGCGCCCTTATTTTAGGTAAAAAATTCTGGTAGATTTTTAACTGCTTATTATGAATTTTTGTAGCTGAATTTAAGTAACCGTTTATTATGCTTTTATCTAAAGGTTGATATGTGATCTTTAAGCGCTTTCCATTTTGATAATAAGCACCTTTTCCAAGCTCTGCATAAAACATTTCCTTAAATACAGGTACATAAATGACGCCTGACTGAAGGATACCTTTATAAAAATATCCGATTGATGTTGCAAAATATGGGAGGCCCGAGGCAAAATTAGTAGTGCCATCAAGAGGATCAATCACAAAAGTATGAAGGCCGGGCCTACTTAGATTTTCCTCACCGATAAATCCAACCTCATCTTTTTTAAACCCTCTCAAGACCATTTCCTTGATAATTACGTCAAATACTGTTTTTTGGGCTTCAGTATCAGCCTTGGTAACAAGCATTTTATGGGAAGAGTTTTTGTAGGCAATGATTAAATCCTTTTGATAATACTTAAGTAAAACGGATCCTGCGCTCGTGGCTGCTTTTTTTAGAATATCGATCATTGTAAGTATTATAACACGTGTAATTGGCTTGAAATAGGCTTGATCAAATTTTGCTGATCCATAAGCAGAAGTATGACTCAAGTGCAAATCAGTCAGATCAAATGAACTGGTATAATGATTTTAAATGAATGTCTTTGAAATAAAAAATTTAACTAAAAAATTCGGTCGTGCAACTGCGGTAAATAATATTTCATTTGCACTAAAAAAAGGCGAAATCTTAGGCTTGCTGGGCCCCAATGGCGCAGGTAAGACAACTACAATCCAGATACTTCTTGGGATAACGACTCCTGACTCTGGACAAATCCTCTATTTTGGTAAAGAATTTTTTAGCAATAAAGGAGATTGTTTATCTCGGATAAACTATGCTTCAGCCTTCAATACACTTCAAGGCAGGGAGACGGTAGTCGAAAATTTGACAATAAGCGCACTGTTGTACGAGGTTTCAGATTACAAAAAAAAGATTAATGAACTTGTAAATTATTTTGGAATGTCGGAGTTAGTAAACATCCGATATAATAATCTTTCAAGCGGTGAAAAGACCAGGACAAATCTGATTAAAGCACTACTTAATAGTCCGGAGATACTACTTCTTGATGAGCCGACGGCCTCGCTTGACCCCGATATCGCAGATAAGACATTGCAGATGATAGAGAAGTTAAGAGCCGATCACAAAGTGTCGATTTTGTATACCAGTCACAATATGAAAGAAGTCGACCGAATTTGCGACCGGGTGATTTTCCTCAATCATGGAAAGATTGAAGCCGAAGACACACCCCTTAATCTTACGAAAAGAATTGATGAAGCCAACCTTCGATTAACTTATGATGCAAAACAAATTCTAGTAAAAAGTTTTCTCGAAAAAAATAAACATAAATATAAATTTGAAGGTGATGATAACGTAATTATCGAAACAAAAGAAAAACATATCGCGAATATAATTTTTGGATTATCCGGTGAAAATGTATGGATTACAAATATCGAAATCGAAAAGCCAACCCTCGAGGATGTCTTTATAAAAATTTCAAGAAATAAATAAATATGTCTCTGAATAAAATAAAAGCAATTTTGTTGCATGAACTTTACGTAACCAAGTATTCGGTTGAGGTTATTAATGATATTATTTTGTTTCCGATTTTTTCGATTATTGTTTTTGGATTAATGACTCTTTATATGGCGGGATTTGCCGGAGAGGTAATAGCTCAACATGTCCTTACTGGTATGATTCTTTGGCAGATAATTAACATAACACAGTATTCAATTGCGGTCGGCTGTCTTTCAGCATTTTATCCAATTATGTTTTTAAATTTAATATTTTAAATTTAGGGATTGCAAATATTGTCTTGTATTTTATAATTCTCACCGTATTTGCTTTTAGTTTTGCGATCATAGTCCTTGGCTTAATATTTCGACTCGGGACAAGAGCACAGGCGCTTTCTTGGGGTCTTTTAAATATATTTCAGCCACTTATGGCCGTCATTTATCCGGCCTCAATACTGCCGGTACCTTTTCGGACGATTGCCTATATGCTTCCACCGACCTACATATTTGAAGCCGCAAGAGCGAGCATAAATAATAAAATAATTAGATGGGACTATATTGGCATAGCCTTAATTTTAGATATTGTATTCTTTATTATTGCAATAACAGTTTTCAATTTATTATTTGAAAGTTCAAAGAAGTCCGGCCAATTTGCTAGACTTGAGACTTAAAATACTTATGATCTATTCAACCTTTACTTCTGAATCAGTCTGTTCTGGTCACCCTGATAAAATCTGTGATCAGATAAGTGATGCAATACTTGATGCTGCGCTTAGCGAGGATAAGAATTCTCGTGTCGCCGTTGAAACCATGGTGACAAAAAATTTCGTTGCCTTGGCTGGCGAAGTGACAACAAAGGCGAAACTTAATTATGAAGAAATAGCTCGGGGCGTAATTAAGCGCCTTGGTTATAATGATTTAAAACTAGGATTTACTTATAAATTACCAATGACAATAAAAATACATACTCAGTCGCCAGAGATTGCGATTGGCGTCGATAATCTTGGAGCTGGAGATCAAGGGATGATGTTTGGTTATGCAACTGACGAAACCTCAAATTTTATGCCAGCTACTATTGAAATAGCTCATAAACTAGCACATGGGATTGATAATTTAAGGACATCGGGAAAACTTCCATATTTACGACCGGATGGGAAAACCCAGGTAACGGTGAAATACGAAAACGGTCGGGTAGTCGATATAGAAAAAATTGTCTTAGCTGTCCCCCATCAAGAAAAAATTGAATTAACTCAGGTTAAAGAAGATTTATATAAATTATTAATTAATAAAGTATTAAATAATTACAAATTAAAAATTGAAAGAGATCAATTGATTGTCAATGGTACCGGTGTCTGGCATATCGGTGGCCCCTCATCTGACACAGGGGTTACAGGACGAAAAATAGTCGTAGATACTTATGGCGGATATGCGCGAGTTGGGGGTGGATGCTTCTCTGGTAAAGACCCGACCAAAGTAGATCGATCAGCCGCATATGCCGCCCGATATATTGCAAAAAATATAGTCGCATCGGGTTATGCGAAAAAATGTGAGGTCCGGCTCGCTTATTTTATCGGGGCAAAAAAGCCTCTTATGCAGGAGGTTGAGTTTTTTGGAACTGAAAAAAAATCGGAAAAATTTATAAAAGACTATATGGAAAAATTAATTGATACATCGCTTGCCGGAATAATTAAAAAATTCAATCTAAGAAGACCGATTTATTTTAAGACTGCTTCCTATGGCCACTTCGGCCGACCCGAGTTTCCTTGGGAGGACACTCCAGGAGTGTATGCTCATTGACTAAAAAAGAAAGCAAGAGACTGAATTCACTCGAGATAAAAAAGCTTAAGAAGACAAGTTGTTATTGTCCAATTGTCGCTTGCATCAATCCAGATGTATTGGAGCGTTCCGGTTCTTCAACTTGACGTAGATCCCCTTAGAATTTATTCAGACCCAGAATATAAAGAGGAAAGGCTTGATTAAATACAACTTGGACTAGCTGACTATGATAGGATTAAAGCAGAGACAAAAATAATACAAAAAGTAGGCAGAAAAGTTAGAAAATTAAATCCACCAAATGCTTTTCTTTAAAGTCTTGATATGAAAAATTAACTACTCCAACGTCGTAAAGTTTCAGGCGCAATACTTAACAATTCGTTAGTTGAACTATAACCTACGGAAAATCTCATAAATCCATCTTTTATTCCAAATGCTTGACTTGGAGCACCAACGATGTTTAATTTTTTGATAATATCAAACGGATCAGCACCCTTCTTGACTTTGAGCCATAAATATAAAGGCACGTCTTGATCAACAGCTTCTGGATTATTTGATTCATATCCTGGTATAGATATTTTTTCCATGTCCACAAAGAAATCTCCCCCAACTTCTCTTAATGCTTCTAATAAGGCAAATTGTCTTTGCCTCAATAATGCAAAATACTTTTCCAATATCTCAGGGTTCTTGTTAACTAGATTACGAATAGCCTGGAATTCAACATCTAATTCGCCAGAGTAACTAGGCATAGAGTCCATATTATCATCGTCTTCAGATTGACCTAAAGGCTTTTCTAATTCTTCCTCGACCTCCTCTTTAAATCCTGTATCTAAGGTCATTATCGCTCCAATTCTTGTTCCTGGTCTCGCTAATACTTTTGATTCTGAAATAGCAAATAGCGCTTTTTTATCGGCTCCCGTCTCATGAATTACAGCCATTATTGCCTTGGCTTTATGATTGGGAATCATCGACATATAAGCCATATCGAAAACGAATTGAACATTAGGATTATATTCTTGCATAGTTTTAATTACGCCGCGAAGTGTTTCAGGATCATATGACATGGCGGTTGGGTTATTGGCAGGGGTTATTAAAAAAACATTTGGAATATTCTTCCTATTGTCTTGCTCAAAATATTGCGCTAGCCTCTCACCTGTAAGCTCCTGTTTCGGCAAATCTGATGAATTAATAGAATTAGCAGTAAAACCTTCCCTTCGAGCAGTTTTTAAAGTCATAACAAAACTTGGGACAGACGCAAGAAGTCTTGGAGGGTTATTATGATCTTTATTATATCTCCAATTAAGCATTCGAAAAATGCGGGTTAATGCCCCCATTCCTCCCTCTGCCATCCAAATATTTTCTGACGTTGCTGAATCAATACCTATTTCTCTTGCCTCTTCAGCAATTAACTCCCTCGCTTCTTTGGTGCCTTTTGCATATGAGTCATAAAAAGTTAAAAAAATTCCTTTATTAGCGTAATCTACTAATAATCTATGCTTTTCTTTTTCTTTTTCCCAGTATTTGCCTTCGGTGCGAGGATCCAGATATAAATCTCCCAATAGATGAAAAAAGTCTTTTTCAAGTTCGCCTTTTATACTGCCTGGGTAAATGTCCCCAATAGTTCCGTCGACAGGAGCTAATTCGGCAGGTAATCCTTCTTTTTTTATTTTTTCGACGGCTTCAGCGCGACACTTCCTCATTCCTCTTAGAATATTAAAACTTGGAGTAGTTGCTCTTCTTTTCCAAGTCTCAACAACCTCACTTATAAAAATCTTAGATCGTGCGACTTTAGTAGCATATTCATCGGTTGACATAAGTTTACTGTATTCTATCATTAGAATGCGCCTTTTTAAAGTTTTGGTGCGCCAAATGATATAATATGACATATATGTTTGGGAAAGTATATAACTTGTTTGTTTGGGGGCTTTTGTATTATCTCCGCTTTTTCGCCTGGGTGGCACTATACCTTAACAGACCTAAAAAAATTATCGGAATTACTGGGTCGGTCGGTAAATCTTCGGCTCGAAATGCAATTGACGCAATCTTACGTGACCATTTTAAAACAATGGTTGTGAAACAAGGAAACTCCGAGACAGGTGTGCCACTTGGGATTCTGGGAATTAACCCTGGTAACTATACTTTTTTTGACTGGTTGAGAATTATTTTTACCTGTCCATTTAAGATTGATAATTTGAAAGGGTCGGAATACCTAATTGTTGAAATGGGGATTGACTCTCCCCTACCACCAAAAAATATGGATTACCTTTTGACGATTATAAAACCAGACATCGCCGTTATCTTAAATGTATATCCTGTTCATACTGCTCAATTTGATGTTCTTTTTAAAGAAAAAAAATTAGCGGGTGTAAGTAAATCAAGAATGATTTTAGAAAAAATCATTGAAGAAAAAATGAAGTTAATTACTTTAGTGCGACCGAAATTCGCCGTATACAATGAAAATTTAGCCTCTCATAACCTGGCAGGTTATGAGAGTTTTGGCACCAGTAATAGGGCGAATATAAAATTCATAAATTACATCGTTAACTTGAAGGAATCTCAATTTGAATTTCAGATGAAAGAAGGCCTGGAGAAAGTTAATATCACTATTAAAAATTATTTATTACCTGTTGGATATAATGAAATATTTGCAGCGAGCATATTAGTTGCACGAAAACTTGGACTGACAAATGAAAAGATAAAATCGAGTTTGGAAAAAAACTTTTTACTACCGGCAAGTCGAGGATCATTATTTAAAGGGCTTAAGTCAACATTAATAATTGACTCATCGTATAATGCATCGAGAGAGGCAGTAATTAATTTTATTGACTTGACGTCAGATTTATCAAAACAAGAAAAACGGCCATTGGTGTTTGTACTTGGTGACATGAGGGAGCTTGGGGATGAAGCACGCGAGGAGCATATGAAAATTGTTGAAAGAATAATTGAAAAAAAACCCAATCGCGTAATTTTAACAGGACCACTAACCAAAAAATATATCCTACCTGTTTTGAAAAAAAGATTTAGAAAAACGGTAAAGGTAAAATGGCTAAAAACTTCGATTCTGGCAGGAGAATTTTTAAAAAGACATCTCCCCTATCGTGGAATTATTTTATTTAAAGGATCACAAAATGAAATATTTTTGGAAGAAGCGGTAAAGAAAATCCTTAAAAATAAAGAAGACTTTAAAAAACTCTGCCGCCAAAATGATTTTTGGCTAAACAAAAAACGAAGATTTTTTTTAGGGGGTGTAACTTCGGGCTAATGAGTCTTTATCTTTCTTTTTGTCTAGCGCTAAGCCAATCAATCTATCCAATAATTCTGAATAACCAATTCCGGTTGCACCAAATAACTTGGGGAACATGCTGATCTTTGTAAATCCCGGAATTGAATTCAGCTCATTGACGTAAATTTTATTTTTATCTGTTAAGAAAAAATCAACCCGGGCAAAACCGGCGCACTCAAGGGTTAAGAAAACTTTAACGGCAAACTCTTGAAATTTTTTGGTTAACTCATTAGGTAATTCGGCGGGGATTTTAAGACCGGCCCCATTTTCATCAATGTACTTTGCTTCATATGAATAAAATTCATGATGAGGAATTATTTCACCAGGGACTGACGCTACGGGACAATCATTTCCAAGGACAGAACACTCAATTTCCCGCCCCTTTATATACTCCTCAATCATTATTTTTGTATCGTATTTAAATGCATCGTTAATTGATTCTTCTAATTCTTTTTCATTGTGTGCTTTTGAAATTCCAACCGATGATCCTGAATTAGCTGGTTTTACAAAAAATGGAAAAGTAAATTTACTTAGAATCTCCTTGATAGTTTTTTTATTATATTGACTTTTTCGAATAACAAAAAAATTAGCGACATTAATTCCGGCAAATCGCAGGAGCCTTTTTTGGACATCTTTATCCATCCCGATTGCCGATCCGGCGACTCCCGCTCCAACATACGGGGCATTTAGCATTTCAAGCATCCCCTGGAGGGATCCGTCTTCGCCATACGTACCGTGAATAATAGGGAAAAATACGTCGATCTGCCCCATCTCCTTTCCGGTTTTTAAAGATAAAAGCTCCGCTTTCTCAGGCTTATTAACGGTCGTGATAACCGAGCTATTTCTTTTGTTTAGTGAGATAAGTTTTGGATTTTGAGAATTAAGAAGATAGTTAGCAGGGTTGCCAAGTAGCCAGTGCCCCTGTTTATCAATTCCAATAAGATAGACATTATATTTATTTTTATCGAGGGCTTCATAAATGGATTTCGCGGATTGAAGCGATACTTCATGCTCGCCGCTTCGCCCACCATAAATCAAACCAATATTAATTTTTTTCATTAAAGCGATAGTAGCAACTTGAATCAAGATCTTTTTTATATTTTTCAACGTCAAGCCCAAGGGTACCAGCCAAATCAGTAAAATATTTTTTTGTATCTTGTAGCTTGCTCCACTCAACTTGCCTCTCAAAGATAGCGTCGGCCATCTCAAAATACTTTCCTTGGTTGTGAGCGGCCTCGGCTGCATAGGCTACGGAAAACGCGAGCGGATGAATTTGATAAAGCGGAAAATCTCTAAAAACAAAAGCGGCATCAGGAGTGGCAGTTTTTTCAATAGTTTTGAGAAAGTCATGAAAGCTTTTACATGAAGGACACTGATAATCACTGTATTCAATTAAGATATTTTTACTATCCTTTTTCCATTTGACATGATCCGTCGCTCTAATTTTATTTATTTCTGAAAATTCTATTTGTGCTGGGACATTGGTAATCTTGTAAGCGAAAAAAATAACTAGAAACACCGCAATGACCAATGCGACACCGATGAAAATATTTTTATTATTCATATGAAATTTTGATATAAATTAGTAGATACATTTTACCATAGATATCATCTATTTCGAGTAAAAGGGAATATATACATAACAATTCCGGTTAACATCATTAGTAAAAAAACGATTGTAAAAAATGGACTAAGATTGTTATGAATGTAACGAATTGTGATAAGATCAATATAGACTAGTTTTTCAGAAATAAATGGATATTTAAGTAAAATTCCAGTCAACGACATTGTAAGACCAATAACTGCAATGATGACCACAAGAAATCGGTGAACTTTTTTTGAAAATAAATAAAGTTTGATCATATTACTAATATCTACACTGTATATTGTAAAACACATTTCTTAAATTCAACAAAATTAAATTATCTTTTTATACATTTATTAAGAATTTCCAATATCTCATCGTGAACATTGCCATTTGTGGCAACTATATATTGAGGGTTTCCAAAAACTGATAGTCTATCACCGTTTTCATCCGTTACTTTTCCGCCTGCGTTTTCTACAATCATTTTGCCGGCGGCTCGATCCCATGGATTTGCCGCGATCGTCACCATTGCTCTAGTAATTCCCGTTGCAACAAGCATAAATTCATATACGATTGATTCGATATAAGTAACCCTGACATTTTTTTCTAGTAATAATTTTACCCATGAATCAGTGCTAAACTTTTCATTCCAATAAGGAATTCCAAATACAAAATCACCTTTTTCAAATGAACCTTTTTTTACAGAAATTTCATTTCCACTCATGTATGAAGTCAGTCCTTTTTTTGTATACAATAATCTTTTTATGAATGGATCATAAGTTATGGCAACGACTGGCTCTTCATTTTTACATAGAGCGAGTGAAAACATAGAAGTCGGGACGTGATGGGAAAATGGAATTGTGCCGTCAACAGGGTCGCAAACCCACAAAAACTCTGCACCACTTTTTTTATTTTGTAACTCTTCATCAAGCACTTCATGACTCGGAAAATTATTTTTTAACTCTTCAATTACCAATTTCGATACAGCCAAATCAGTTTCGGTGACAGGAGTGAGATTTGATTTCGTGGTAATTTTTGAATGCAAAAAGTTTTTTGTTATAATCTCTCCCGCCTTCAAAGCTAAACTTTTTGCAAAACCAAGCTCTTTTGTATAGTCTTCCATATTTATTCAGTTGCCTTACCATCAAATTCCGCTTCGTTGGCGACTGCCTCTTCCTTGGTTGCTCTGACAATTCCTTCTTTATGATGGGCTGGTGAGTAGATTGTATAAAGCTTCAGATCTTCGGTTTCGGATGTATTAATTATATTGTGGCTTGCTCCTGATGGCACAACGATCGCAACGCCGTCTTTAAGGAAGTATTCATTTCCATCAATGATACATTTACCCTCTCCTTTTTCGATTCGGAAAAACTGATCGTTACCGGGGTGGACTTCCATCCCAATTTCCTCTTTTGGCTTTAAGCTCATAAGGACCAACTGGCTATGATGCCCGGTATAAAGAACCTGTCGGAAATTATTATTTGCCAAAGTAAACTCCTCAATATTTGCTGTATATCCTTTCATAAGATAAAAAATTAATTTTTAACACCTAATAACAATTATATATCTTTTAATCTTGAGTCATCAACTTTATCCAGTAATCAACTTTTTCATAATTAACAATCCAAAAACTTTCTTGCTTATTGCAACAGGGAGTTTTTATTCCGTAATATGGACCGTTGACATTTCCATTAACATTAAACCTAAAAAGAAGCCCTTGATAATTAAGATTTGTTTTTTCTATTTCCGGCCAGGCATGAATTTTTGATTTAACGTTGTCAAAGTTATATTCTTCTCCCCTACTCCAAAGTTCAACTGGTCGGACTGAGAGCCAATGATTGAATACGCCAATATTAATTGAATCCACAGGATTTAAGAGCAAGTAGTTTTTACCAATAATTTGCAAATCAATTGTGTCAATAAAATTATAGAAATTTTGGTAGTTGTAAAAAAGATTCAAACATATTTCAACAAATTCTTTTGGGTTTTGAAGTTGGCACTTTTTATCTAAAAATAAAGTCAAAACAAAACGATTATTATCATCCTTTGAATTCCAGATATACTCAACAATTAACGTTTCGAATTTTTCTTTTGATAAGTAATTATCAATTATTTCATCAGTCGGTTTCAAATTTTCAATAGGCAAAATCCATGATTCTTCATATTTTCTATCTTTCGCAAACTGCATTATGTCAGGCTTTAAAGTAATTATTTTTGACAGTTTATCCTTAAGCATAATTTTATTTTATCAAAATAATCATTTCGAAGTTACTTATATCACTGTAATGTTACACTGATAAGATTTTAAGGTAGATGGTTTTGGGCTACTTGAGCAGCATAAATCAGAGTTCCCGCAAATGCTGCTAAAAATCCAATTGCTGCCAATGTAAAAGGAATATTTTTCGAAAGAGTGTGATCTTTATTATTAAAAGAACTGGGAGGATTTTGCACTGGTAAACATGGATATGATCTTTCGTTTCGATTTAAAGATTGACTTTGTGGCCAAAGAAAAACCATGATGAGATTATAATTCATCGACTTTTTGCTGTCAAGAAGCGATTAATACCTATTCAGTGACGAATTTTCCTCGACAAAAGTTAGGGCGGTACCGGCGGCGTTAGCTCTGCCAGTTCGGCCTATGCGATGGATGTAGTCTTCATAAGTCATCGGGATATCATAATTGATGACGTGACTAACATTTGCTATATCAAGTCCTCGGGCGGCGACATCGGTTGCAATCATAATTGAAACTACGTCTTCTTTAAACATTCGAATTGCCTGTTGACGCTGAAATTGGGCTTTTCCGCCATGGATCGAAGTCACCTTGAATCCTTTTTGAAATAGATCTCTTGAAAGTCTTTCGACGCCATGTTTAGTTCTACCAAAAACCAAAACTTTTTTGAATTCATCTGTTTTTAATAAATAGGCAAGCTTTTCCATTTTTGCGCCGATTTTACTATCGTGTTTTACTAAGTCCTGTTTAATATGACTTAAAGTCTCCCCTGTTTTTACAGAAATTGTGACAGGATTCTTAACAAAAGATTCAATTAGTCTATTAATTGTCGGCGAAACTGTTGCTGAGAAAAATAGCGATTGACGCTCTTTTGGCAAATGAGAAATGATTTCTTTTATATCATGGATAAATCCCATGTCAAGCATCTGATCGGTTTCATCCAAGATAATCATCTTAAACATTCCAAGCCTCAAGACTCCCCTTTTGATCAAATCTTTAAGCCTGCCTGGAGTGCCAACAACTACATGTGGATTACGCTTTATTTCGTATATCTGGTCTCTCATTGAGGATTGACCGATACAAAAAGCTGAGAGTACCGGTAAGTTACCAGTAAATTTCCTAAGCTCATCACGGGTTTGCATGGCAAGCTCACGGGTGGGGCTAATAATTAAAGCTTTATAGCTATAATCTTTGAGAATTTTTTCAACAAGAGGAATTAAGAAAGCAGCCGTTTTTCCAGTTCCGGTATTTGCAATTCCAATTACATCTTTCCCATCGCGAATTGCTGGGATTCCTTTTACCTGAATTGGGGTAAGGGCGGTATAACCATGTCGAGCAATTGTTGCCTTAAGCTGTTCTGGCAGATTAAAACTTGAGAATAATACTTCATCAGCCTTGATAACAGGCTGAGAATTAGTATTTGTTACACTAGCTTTACGAATAAACTCATGGATATTTCCACCCTTCATATTGCGACCGCGACCGCCAAAACGGGCATATCCGGGCGATCTACTAAATCGATTAAATCTATTAGGTGTCCCAAAACGTTTATTGTACATAAAATATAACTCGAAAATTAATAAATAAGATGTAAGAGCGTATAAGCTCTTCTAAAAATTGATGAAGAAGAACTTTAAATTTAATGCTAAACTCACAACCTGTGAACAAAGTATAACAGAATTGCTCAAAATAACAAGTCATAATTTCCCCTTCCACTGGTCCAGTAGTAGGGGCACTGTGATATAATTAAACAGATGAAAATTATTACGATATTAGGCTATATAATTTTTGCCAACCTCTTTTTTTTCCGAAGTGGTGGACCGGTCGCTTTCGGGCTTATGACCTTAGGAAGATTTTTGTTCTTGACACTAATCTTCAAATCATTCAAAAGTTTTAAGAAAGATTTACTTTCGACATCGGCCGTCTTTTTTGCACTATTATTCTTTAGTCTCGGTCTTCTTTTAAGGGCAAATGTATTTGTACAATCACTATTAAACTTCGCTTCTATTGCCGCACTTCATGTGTATGGTTACATTTTATGTAGCGAGATACCAATGGTTAGATCATTATTTGAATTAATCCTTGCTCCTGTTTATTTTGTCGGCTCATATATCAAAACTTTTTTTAGAACTATAAAGATTATATTTTCTGGTGATTTAAAAGAAATTGGTCTTCAAAAACTACGTACTGGTAGAAGTCAGACCTTGCAATCGTTGATAATTGGATTCATCATTGGTCTTTTTATCATAGGAATACTTATTTCAATGTTTACAAATGCCGATCCGATTTTTGCAACATTTATTAAAAAAATTGTTTCCGAAGAATTTTTGCAAAATCTTTTTTTGAGAGTAGTCCTGAGCATACTAACGGGCTTCATACTTTTGCCACTTCTTATATTAAAGAGAAAGAGCATTTTCAATTCTCCACTCGGTTTACTTAAGCGGATAAATTTTAGACATGAAATGACCGTGGTGATGACACTTGTTGCGATTGTCATCGGACTATTTCTATTTATTCAATGGCCTTATGTATTTGTCAAAGTGCCATTTGAGACTGATCTCTCGAAATTTGGCGTGGCAACTTATTCTGAATACGTGAGAAAAGGATTCTTCGAACTTTTAAAGATTTCTATATTTGTATACGGATTGATTTGGGCAGGGCTAATCGTTCTCCGAGAAAATGCATCAAAAGGAAAAAGTTTTCTGAAATATGTACAAGTTGTAGTGCTCGCCGAGTTTTTTATTTTTATATTTTCGATATTTAGGAGAGTGTGGCTTTATCAAGAATATCACGGATGGAGCATCGTCCGCATTTATGGGAGCTTTGTACTTCTTTGGATTTTTGGAGTTACTATTTTTCTTGGACTTCGTCATTTTTGGCAGAAAAGATGGGTTATTGGCGAGTTGATTTTTACTGTTGCGATTATTTTTTACATAGGCTTATTTAATGTTGAATCATTCATCGTTGAAAATCACCCACCCACGGTGAATAAAAAAGTTGATTATGTCTACTTATCCCGCATGTCTGCTGATGGTTATAATGGTTGGGAAAAAGCTTACGTCCACGCAAAAGAAGTGATCAATAAATATGAAAATAAAAGCACCCAAATAAGCCGAGATGAGAGAAAAGAGATTGCTTATGCTGGAATAATTATCAGGGAATTATCGCGAAATTATAAAGATCTACTGAGACAATATGGGACAACAGATGAGCTAAAACAGTATTTAACGGGAATTCTAACCTTCCAAAGAGAAGCAAACTACGAAATCAAAGTACCATCAAATAGCAGCATGCCCTATACGACAACGGAGAATAATTACATAAACGAAACATTAGGTAAAATTAAAGAAGGGAAAGTAGAATATAGAAATATCATTGATTCAATTACGGTCTCTTCATCTGAAGAAAAATTCAAATTCAACATGGGAGGCTTTTATACTATTCAAAGTTTTTACTATGTGTCAGCGAGTTATAACAAAATTCCTAATAATAAAAATAAAGATAAAGAGGAAAAGATTACTTATAACAAAGAATCTTACTTAGACAGATTATACACTTGGAATTCTTCTAAGTTTAGCGCGTATAAAAATATCGTTAAAAATGAAAGACATAGCGAGCTACTTCAACTACAAGGAAAATACTTTAATTTATATATGAGAATTTTCAGTCAACCACCTAATGAAAGAGATTTTGATATGGATATCTCCCTCGACTCCCCTCTCTTAGATTAATTTTTTCTTCCTCTTCCACTGGTCCAGTGGAAGAGGCACGCAATATTATAAAAGTTTATCGTAGATGTATTGAAGAGCGACTTCCATACCTCCGTCTTCAACAGTTGGTACAACTAAGTCGGCAAAATCTTTAAGCTCCTTTGGACTACCTCCCATCGCGATTTTAAAACCGGAAGCCGTGAATAAATGAAAATCATTATACCCATCCCCAATCGCAACAATATTTTCTTGTTTATAATTAAGCATCTTACAGTATTCCAAAACTGCTGTATGTTTTGTTGATTTTTCAGAGGTGATATCTACGCCAAAATTTCCCTCAAAATTAAATTTTATTATTTCAATATCTTTACATGTTTTTTGTATATTTTTTGTATGTAAGTCGAGTTGTTTTTCATTGAAATAATTAAGTTTCGCAAAAATCAAAATTTTTAAAATTCTTTTGTAATCTTTAAGGTCATAAATGTCTCGGGCTTCGACATTTTTTAAATAGCTGACTTTCAAAGCTTTCGGATACATAAATACATCTTTCTCTGTTTCAAAAGCAAAAAAAACATTTTTGAGTTTTAAATATTTATAAATGTTAATTGCCGACTCTTTCGATATTGGCTGAAGTAATAAAGTTTTCTCGTTAGCTGTATTATAAATTTTTGCCCCTCCATGAAAGATATGTATCCCTCTAATATTCAGTTCATCCTCAACCCTTTTCACTCCGTTGCTGTAAAGTCTACCAGTTGCAATTGAAATCCTAATTCCCTTGTCCTGGATTTTTTTAATGAGTGTTTTTACACCTGGAGTAACTTTTTCGTTTTTGTCAACTAAAGTACCGTCGAAATCACTGATAATCGCTTTAATTTTATTCATACGTCTAATTAACCTTGAATACGCCTTATTTTATTATGAAGTTTTTTTATAAATTTTAATAGTCTTAATTTACTAGGATGTGGAGCATTTGCGGTCTCAAAAAAACTTAGTCCTTATAATTTGTCGTATAAGGTTCTTTTTACCGCAATTGTTTGTCAGTATTTATTAAATTTCTCAAAATAACCCCTGTCCAATATCGATCCCGGTTACTAGCTTAATCCAAGATGTATGAATAGTTAGGTTGGTAAATTGTTCTATGGATTCTTTTGATTCGCCCGAAACAATGCCAATTGAATACCACTTTCCTGCAGACTTCGCTAACAACGGCATACCACTGTTTAATATGTAGGCTGAAGTGTAAAAAATATTTGTACCCGGAATAAAAGGGTCAATTTCAATAAAGTGATATATCACATTTCCTAGTGTTTGAGTATTTGTGGTGATATACGCAGTATCTTCGTAAACAATGGGGCTAACAGGATTAGCAATGTTTCCTCTTCTTCCGACCAATAACACTTGTGTCCCTGGTGTGGTGAGAGTTGAATCATGACTTAGGGAAATCGTTTTTGTAATGCTATTGGCGGGTCGAGGCGTTGCAAGCCGTATGAGAGCAATGTCATTATTTATATGATTGTAAAATTTCTGTATTAGTTCATATTTTTTGAAGTATTTAACATAGTCAAACCCCTCATGAACTACTGCCTCCTTCACATTCGAAAGAAATCCACCACCAGTTCTCCGATCAATATCTTTATACCCCACTGCAATGCCTAATTTTGATTTATCTACCTTTTTGACATATTCACCATTGTCATCATATAAACAATGAGCAGCTGTAATAACCCACTCATTACTAATAAGAAATCCTCCACATACTGAAGTCATAGCAGGATTTGTAAGTAGGCCCACAACCGGATTTTTTCTGAAGACACTCACAATAAATGGCCATTTGTCTGACTCAAGCTTTTTCTTAATAGGTTCGCGATATATATTTGCTTTTATTTGGAAGCTTTGTGGTTTATTCAGAATTTGTCGGAAAACGCTCATCAAAGTAAACAAAACAACAAAGGTTCCAATAATGTACATAAGTTGTTTGCGAAAGCAGACTTTTTTATTCCACATATATTAATTCAACAATAACCTCAAGAAGATATCAATAAGGTATGTGAAGACATAGCGAGCTACTTCAATTACAAGGAAAATGCCTTAATTTGTACATGAGATTTTCAGCCAGCCACCTAATGAAAGAGATTTTGATATGGATATCTCCCTCGACTCCCCTCTCGTAGATTAGTTTATCAACGTAATGTTACGCTGATAAATATTATTGTAGAAAATAGCCGCGGATATATTTCAGAAATTAATTAACTAATTTTTCTCAAAATATTTTGCCGATGAAATTTTACGTTCCTTGAATTGGTTGCTAAATCCAAAAAAATATTTACGCCGTCGATAACACCTAAGCGATTCCGAACGATGTAAGTGATGCCGTCTATAATTATGTGATAAGGGGTAATATTTTTACTAAATACTTTTTTAGCAAGCTTGTTAATGTCTTCTGCAGTTAAATTGGTATCGACGTCAAATTGTATATGTGGCAAAAAGTACTCGACCCATCGATCATCGGACTTTTCAATCGGTAACAATTCAAGAAGAGGCTTTTCCCATTTTTTTGTATTTCCAATAAATAACCATAATCCATCATCATTTGACTCTTCTTGATATAAATGAAAATTAGTTTTTTGTACAATTTCAGCTATTCTTTTTTTTTCATTCTCTTGCGAAGCAACCTTGTAACAAAATCCAATGTGATTTAATCGAATAATTGAATCATTATGGTTCAACACTTCGATTAAACGTTTAATCGAAGTGATATCTATTATTTGATTTTTTAGTTTACTTTTATGATTAAACAAAACCGGGGACATATCTCCTATTGGAGTAATTATTTGAGCATAATTTACTCTCACAGGACATTCATTAAGTTCCAATTTTCTACACGAAGACAGAATCTGGAAAATTTCTTCAAGAGTTTTATTTAAGTTATTCATTTTACGGAGCATGCAGGCCTGGAATCTACAACTTAATTTACAACAATTCGTATAAGCTCTATCTAATTTAGACTAATCAAAAAAATAGTTTATTAGCTCTTATGACGACTTCCACCATCTATATATAGAAATAACCCATTAATATATTTTGCTTTATCACTTACCAAATAACTTACTGCTTCTGCGATATCTTCTGGAGTAGGAACTCTCTTCATGGGATTTGAATCGGCAAATCTTTTCCACATTTGATCATCTTCTAAACCAAAGCCTATCCAATTATCTGTTCTTGTTGTCCCCGGACAGATAGCGTTGACTCTAAGACCTTCTGGTGCAAGCTCAATCGCTAGAGCCTTTATCAAATTAGTTACTCCAGCTGATGCTACAGAATAAGCAAGGGCGCCGATTTGTGGTTTTTCGTCCACATTTGAAGTATTTAATATTATTTGTGGTGATTTTGATTTTTTCAAAAGATGATAAAAGCATTTTGGTACTAAAAATGAAGAATCTAATTTGCTATTTAAGACAAATTTCCAATCTTCAAAGGATGTTTCTTTAAAACCATGAGGTCGATCGTGCATACCGCTTACAACCAAAACATCTAGGTGGTCATATTTTGCAGAAAATTTTTCAACAGCATTTTTAACACCTTCTTCATTGCCACCATCTAGTTTTAATAAAAGTCCATTTTCATTAATTTCTTGAAAAACTTTTTTGCCAGCAGTTTCATCGTAACAGAAGGTTACGACTACTTGAAAACCTTCCTTGTGTAATTTCAAAGCAATTGCACGTCCAATTCCTCTAGAAGAACCTGTTACCATTGCTACTTGCATGTTTTTTAAACAACTAATTAACAACTTAATTATAGTTAATCTACTTATATTTATCTATAAATAAAAATTAAAGCAATACCTGAAATTATGCGGGGCCCTCAAGACTGGAATTTTTAATCCTTATAGTTTTTAATTCTTCTTTGCAACTATTACCATAAAATTACATTTCCATTCTATTCCTTTAAAGTTTTCTTCGTAATGTTCAATATACGGATCTTTTCTTAAGACTTTAATTGTCCAGTCTTTGAATAGATCCTGGTAGATTTTTTTTAGTTCATCGCTGGTTAAACTTACTTCGACAAGTGGTTTTATTTTTTTCTTGGTATTCATTTCTATTTCTTCTAAATCTGATTCAATAGAAAGATATACATATCCGTTTTTTTTTGTCCCGTTGGCGATATTTTCTAAAGTCTTTAATAAAGTTTTTTTATCTTTAACATGAGCCAATGCTCCATGGGAAAAAATAAAATCATATTTATTTTTTTTAATTAAAAAATCTTCGGCCGGTGAAACATAACCGGATATATTTTCTTTTACATGATGCTTCTTTGCATATTCATTAAGTTTTTCAATTGCTATTGGTAGATAATCTACGCATATTATTTTAACTCCATTTTGTTGAAGAATTTTCGCAAGTGGGATAGCATTTCTACCAATGCCGCTACCTAAGTCGAGGGCAAGAAAATTGTGTTTTTCCGTCAATTTTTTTCCTACAGCAAGAATGTCAGGCACCGGTTTTTCCAACCATGTTCCTTTTTCAAATAAAACGCTTTTTTTATAAAGATCAGTATGGTATTTTTTTGTGCTTTCTCTAGCTTTTTGAAACATGGCGGAGAAGGCGAGATTCGAACTCGCGATGACCTTTCGGCCATACAGACTTTCCAGGTCTGCGCCATAAACCAGCTAGGCGACTTCTCCTTAATTTTTCTTAATATGAAATTATATCACGAAGATATGATAAGAAAACAGCCTTGAATCTTTATGAAAAATTCATATATCATATGATCATGAAGATTGGAATACCTTAGAATTTTTGCGTCCCCTAGTTGGGATAATGAATCAGAGGAAGGTCAGCCACATATAGATTTTATTTCTTTTATGCAAAAATCAACTGGAAAAAATTTCAATGGAAAATCTTGCGCAACTTTTGGTTTAGGTGATTCAACGTACGCTCATTTTTGTGGAGCAGTCGATATAGTAACCGACTATATTAAAAAAAATGGAGGAAAAATAATTAATGACCCATTAAAAATAGACGGCTACCTTTTCAATACAGAAGCGAATAATAAACTTCTTTCAGATTGGGCTAATATGCTTAAAGTCTAACTTCATTTGATATAATTTACTATATTTACAGCCGGGGTGGCGAAACTGGCAGACCTGCCTGCCGGCAGGCAGGCGCGCAGGTTTTAGGAACCTGTTTAAATATGGGAGAATATTATGTTTACATAATAAAGGGAAATAACAATAGATTTTATAAAGGAATTACTAATAATATTATAAAAAGATTACGCCAGCATGAATTAGGTCAAAATCAAACAACTAGAGATATGAAAAGTTTTGAATTAGTTCATGTTGAGATAAGCAAGAACAGAACCGGAGCAAGAAAAATAGAAAAATATTTTAAAAGTGGGTTTGGAAGAGAAATTATTAAAGAGTCGTTTAGTAAATAAGCCGGGGTGGCGAAACTGGCAGACGCGCAGGTTTTAGGAACCTGTTCCTGTAAGGGATTGAAGGTTCAACTCCTTTCCCCGGCACTATGAACACATTAAAAACTTTTTTCTATTCGCTCAGAAGATCTTTGTTTACGCCTGCTTATTACAACGATATTGTAAAAGCTAAATTTAGTTTTTCGCTGAAATATCTTTGGTTTTTAATGTTTTTAATACTTGTTGTCAAAAGCTTTGGCTATGGGGCTTCATATATAAAAAATCGTCCACATATAAAACCAGGCGTTGATAAGTTTGTAATCGAAGTAAGTAACTTTTATCCATCAGAGTTGGAGCTTAGAATCAGACAGGGTGAGCTTTCGACCAATGCTAAGGAGCCATATATATTTGATCTGGAAAGAAAAATGCCATCAGATAAACACTTAATTGTCATTGATACTAAAGGGTCAATTGACAATTACCCATCATATAACACTTATGTTTTGGCAACCCGGAAAGCAATAATTTATCCTTCAAAAAGTCAGAGCAATAGAATGGAGACCTCGATATTCTATTTTAAAGATATAGAAAACAACCTTACTTTCAATAGAAATAGCTTTGACAGGATAATAAATATGGCTAAACCTTATACATTAAAAGCGACATTTTATGCTGACATATTCATAGCCTTGGCAATAGTTACAGGACCAATTTTCTTATCTATATTTACACTTTTTGGAATTATTTTTGGCTTGTTATTCTTGAATTTTATCGTCTGGATTTTCAACCTACTAGCTAAAAAAGGACTAAGTTACTCTACTCTATATAGATTAAGTATGCATGGGGTAAGCCTACCTATATTATTGTCCGAATCATTAAAACTATTTGGAGTTAATCTCGGATTTGTCTATTGGGTGACTTATTTTGTTTTTATGGGAGTGGTCTTATTCGCGCTCAAAACAAAAAGTCATAAAAAAACACTCAGATGAAGAATCGCTCTGAGTGTAAAAAAAGTCAAATTTTTTAAACAAATTTTTACCAATAAAAAGGTGTTTTGTTTGTTAAATTACTTTTTTTAGTTTGTGTAACTCCCTGTAATTACACTAATATTATTTTTAATCCTTAATTCTGAAAGAATGCTGAAGTGATTTGCTATTCAACGAATCTTAGAAAGCGTTGAAGCGATGTGTTGAAATTTTCATCAAAGACAATCCCCTTCCAAGGGCTTCCGGGTTGTACGATATTAACAACAACGATGTCGGCGCTATTAAAAATTGCCGACTGAAGCTCTCTTTCATCGATTCCTCCGGCGACGCCAACCTCTATATCCCACTTGCCTTTAATTTTAGCGACGTCTTTATATTGGAGTATCTTTCCAAAAGCATTTTCCTCATCGCGTCCTCTATGGATAAAGACGACAGCAGGGACGACATTGCTTTTCCAAAGGGTTTTGAGCGGATTTTGATTATTCATCATGTCAATAACCGAAATTATTCCGAGTTTCTTGCAGCTGTCAACAAAAATCTGAAGCGTCTCTTTGGAAGAATTCCCCATCGCAGTTACAGATGTCGCCCCTGCATCTTTTGCCATCAAAACTTCGCCATATGCGCCATCATTAATTTTAAGGTCAGCGCATATCTGACCTCGCCAATAGCGCCTTATTTCTCTTAAAGCTCCCATCCCCTCTTTTTTTATATTTTCGAGCGGTGAAGGCTTCAAAAAAAGTATTAGGCAATGTCATAATTATCTTTTCCGATGGGTCTGCCGAAATTTCTTTTAATGTCTGTAGCGTTCTAAGTTCAAGGGCACCCTTGGCGCTTGATAGGATTTTAGCAGCGTCAGCTAATTTGACTGCGGCTTCTTTTTCACCCTCGGCCTTGATAATTCTGGCTTTCTTATCGCGCTCCGCCTCCGCTTGTTGAGCCATAGCTCTTTTCATATCGGCTGGAATTTCGATGTTTTGAATTTCAACAGTTAAAATGTCGACCCCCCATTCTTCAGCGGCACTGTCAACAATTCCTTTTATATGTTCGGCAATCTGGGCTCTTTTTGAAAGGACTTCATCCAGCGTGACGCTTCCAATTACGTCGCGAAGCGATGTCTGGGCTTTAGCCGAAATCTGGTTTTCAAATCTTTGGACTTTGTAGATTGCGGTTGCCGGATTAACAACTTTAAAACGGACAATCCCGTCGATCATGCAGGAAACGTTGTCTTTTGTAATTGCCTCTTGAGTCGGAATATCCATGACTTGCTCACGGATATCGACTTCTTGGACCGTCTCAAGCGGGACAAGGACGATATTAAGACCCGGCTCAATAACCCTGTTAAATTTCCCCAAAAACATCACTAATCCCTTATACCCTTCAGGTATTACCCGAAAAAATTTGATTAAAAAAACAATTAAAGCAATAAAAGCAAATAAAGAGGGAACAATAAAAAATTCCATATTATCTTTTAAATGGTAATTAATAAAAATATAACTCAAAAATTTATGAATTACAATAAGAAAAAGTGATAAAATCAGAAAATGATAATTGTAATATTCGGATATCCGGGAACAGGAAAAACTTATGTAGGAAAAATATTTGAAAAATATTTTGGCTTCTATCTTTATGAAGGAGACTTCGACATGCCAAAATCAATGAAAATAAAGGTTGCAAAAAATTATCATATTTTCGATTGCGATCGAGATAAATTATTTGACAACATTGAAAGAAAGATAAAGATATTAAAAAATATACATAAGAAACTTATTGTCACCCAGACTTTTATCAAAGAAAAATATAGGAAGCAGATATTGAGAGCCAATCCAGAAGCAAAATTTATTTACATAAAAACCGATGAGGAAATCCGACAAAAAAGATTAGCCAAAAGAAAGAATGTCTCTTTAAGTAAAAAATATGCTGATCAAATGATTATAAATTTTGATAAGCCAAAGATAGATCATCAAATAATTTATAACAACGAAGAAGGAGGGGAAGTGCTGAAGAAACAAATTTATCACTGTAACATTACGCTGATAAATCAGGAGATGGTGTAAGTTATAATTTTTTTCGCGATTTCGGACTTTAACGCTAGGGGAATTTTTTTGGTTCGCTCTGTTTTGCTGTAAATCACAACTTCGTTAAAATCCGACTCAAATCCCCGATCTAGTTGACTTATATCATTTAGGATAATAAAATCAGCATTAGTTTTTTTCATTTTTTCTTTTGTTTTTTTGATCGATACCTTATTGATCCCTACTTCGGCTTTAAAAGCGATGAGTTTTATTTTTGGATTTATTTTTTTTATTTCATCAATAATTTTTATATGGGGAACAAGATTTAAAGAATACGAATTACTACTTGACATTTTCCCTGTGTATTTATTTTCAACTTTAAAATCAGATACTGCCGCGGTATGAAAAATATAATCAAAATTTTTGATATTTAATTTAATCAAATTACTTAATTCATCAACGGTTGAAAATTGTTTTTCCGGAATAAGATATCTTGGAGCGACGGAATTTTTGGCACGAAGAAGTAGAACATCTGCTCCATGCAAATAGCATTCTTCGGCGAGCGCCACTCCCATTTTTCCAGAACTTCGATTTCCAATAAATCTTATGTCATCGACCCTTTCCTTCATACCCACAGGCAAGCTTTCCCTCAACCGGCTCTATGATCTGATAACCAACTTTTTTTAATACAAGAATATTCTCTTTTACAATCGGATGATTCCACATGTTTACATTCATGCTGGGGCATAATATTATCGGTGAAGTGATAGCAAGCGCCGTCGTTGTCAGAAAATCATCAGCTATACCATTTGCAAGTTTTCCGATTATATTGGCAGTTCCAGGGACTATGACAAATATATCTGCGCAGTCGGCAAGATCGATATGATCGACCTTCCGGTTTTTCAAAATATCTTCAGTTTTAAAGTGTTTAGAAAATAAATCAATATAAACTTTGTTACCGGTTACTTTCTCTATTTTATTAGGCGAAATAATTCGAGTCGCTGAACTTGTCATAATCACTTCGACATTTTTCCCATCTTTTACTAATAATTCTGCAAGATCAGCCACTTTATAAGCAGAAATACTGCTAGAAATGCCGAGTACTATAGTTTTTTTCATCGTTATGATTATATAATAATATTACCGAAGTGAAGAATTTATATGCAAAATATAAAGATTGAAAACACGTGGAAAGAACAATTAACAGAAGAATTCGAAAAAGGCTATTGGCTATCACTTACGACTTATGTCAGAAATGAATATTTGACAAAAAAAGTTTTTCCACCACCAAAAGCTATCTTCCATGCTTTTGATCTTTGCCCATTTGATAAGGTCAAGGTCGTCATCGTTGGCCAGGACCCATACCATAGCGAAGGCCAAGCAAATGGGCTTTCATTTGCAGTCGGAAAAGATATAACCCTACCTCCCTCACTTAAAAATATTTTCAAAGAAATAAAATCTGATTTAGGAATTACACTTATTGAAAACGGTGATCTTTCCAGGTGGGCTACCCAAGGAGTATTAATGCTAAACAGTGTCTTGACAGTCGCCGCCAATCAACCGACATCTCATAAGGGCAAAGGGTGGGAGTTTTTCACAGATGCGATTATAAAAAGACTAAACGAGAAGAGAGAAAAAATTGTCTACATGCTCTGGGGGAAATATGCACAAGTTAAAGGCGAGGTAATTGATAAAAATAAAAATCTAGTTTTGATCTCAGGCCACCCCTCTCCTTATTCAGCAAATCTTTTTTTCGGTCATCACCATTTTTCAAAATGTGATGAATATTTAGCGAAAAACAGTATTACTCCCATTGATTGGAGATAAAAACTTATTTATGGGTGGGTACTTTACAAAATCAACCTCGTCGTTTAATATAAAGTAATGGATATAAATGAAGCTATCCTCCGCTTTTTGGAGTACTGCGAATTAGATAGGAATCTTTCTTTAAAAACAGTAAAAATGTATGGCTATTATTTAAATTTTTTTAAGGAATGGCTACTTAAAAGTTCCTCCTTCGCCAAGGCTTCCCCCTACGTCAAGACTTCGGAGGACAAGTCGGCGGACAAGCAAAAATCAAAAGATAGTAGCACCGGGGCAGGAATAAGAGTAGAGGAGATTACGGATGAGACGGTGAGGAATTTCCGACTTTTCATTTCCCACGATTATAAGAACCCATATAAGGGTGTCCTGAAGCGCCAAACCCAAAACTACTTCCTGGTAGCACTCAGGAGCTTCCTCCGCTACCTCATAAGGCAGAAGATGGCGGTATTATCCCCTGAGATGATAGAACTGGGTAAAAATCGTGATCGAAACATTAAGTTCATCGCGGAGGATGAGCTCAAAAAGCTGTTTAATGCCGTCCCCCTAAAGGACAAATCCGGACTTCGTGATCGGGCGATTTTAGAAGTCCTCTTCTCGACAGGTCTTCGAGTGTCTGAGCTTACCGGCCTAAATCGAGAAAGCATCAATATAGAAAATGGTGAATTCGGAGTTATTGGAAAAGGTGGCAAAGCGAGAGTGGTATTTTTATCCAAAAACGCAAAAGAATGGCTCTCTAGATACTTAAAAAGCCGTGATGATCCATATCAACCGTTATTTATAAGATATGCGGGACCTCGACCAGCAGAAGGGCTGACGAGTGAAAAACTAAGGCTTTCAGCTAGATCTGTGGAACGGATGATTGATAAATACAGGAAGATTTCAGGATTGCTTTTCAGGATTGGCCCACATGTACTCCGTCACTCTTTTGCGACTGACCTACTAAATCATGGAGCAGACCTAAGATCAGTCCAGGAGATGCTGGGGCACAAAAATATTTCAACGACCCAGATATATACCCATGTCACAAATTTCAGGTTAAGAGAAGTACATGAGAAATACCACTCAGGTAATAAATCACAAATAATAAATAATAAATGAATATCAAATATCAAATATCAAATATTCAAGTAAAGATTCTCCTTTGGCTGTCAATTATATTATTTATTATTATTTTTTCTTTTCTGAGTATTCGGAGATATAGAACTCTAAATTCGTACTACTACGATTTAGGAATCATGAATCAGGTGGTATACAATACGTCTCGTGGGCGAATTCTTGAGATGACTAATCAAGATCTTAAAAAAAATGTCTCCCGCTTAGCAATTCATTTTGATCCGATCCTTGCTTTTTTTGCACCTATTTACAAATTGTATGAAGGGCCAGAAGTTCTTCTCGTTGGCCAGGTGATAATAATGGGATTAGGAGCTTTAGCGGTTTTTTTGATTGCTCAAAAGGAACTGAAAAAAAATTTAATCAGCTTAATCTTTGCGCTTTCATATCTTACATATTTTGCGATTCAAAGAGCGGCTCTTTTTGATTTTCACAGCGTAACACTCGCGACTACTTTTTTGCTTTTTGCATTGTATTTCAATTTAGTAAAGAAAAATTTTTGGTATTACTTTTTTATAATTTTAAGCTTACTAACAAAAGAGCATGTTGGTTTAGTTATTCTATTTCTAGGCATATATTTATATATTATAAAAAAAGAGAAGAAAACAGGAATAGTAACATCTCTACTTGGATTAATCTTTTTTATATCATCGGTTTATTTCGTTACCCCCTATTTTAGAGGAGAAGCGCACTTTGCCTCAGGATATTTTGCCGACATTAAATCAAGGGTATTAAAAATAATCGATGATGGCTTACCTTATGCGAAGATGATCTTGTCTCCTCAAATATACGCTTTTTTTTCACCGCTAACTTTATTAATCGGTCTTCCCGAATGGGCGATCAATATTCTAAGTATTAACTCTAATCAAAGGTCATTATATTTTCATTACAATTCGATTATAGTAAGTTTTTTATTCTATTCTTCAATACTTGGTTATAAAAACTGTCAGGTATTAATCAAGGATAAAAGCATAAGAGTTTTGCTATTTTTAATGTTTATTGTTATGAATATAATTTCGATTTACAACTACAATCCCCTCCCCGCTCAAGTGCGACGACCGGTAAAATATAGCAATATTGACAGCATCAAGAGACAATCAATTGAAAACTGGGTAACGAAACTGAAGGACGAAAATATAAAAGTTGCAACTACTCCAAAATTAGCTCCTTTTTTCACAAATCGGAAGTATTACTACAATTTTTTGTATGATTCTGCTTTTGAGAGTATGGGTCAACAGGAAAAGGATGTCATTGAAAATGAAATTGAAAAATATTCACTTGCAGACTATGTTATCATCAATCGGTCGGAGATTGGCAATCTTGAAGAAAACAATCTTCCGGTGAAGTTTTATTATAAACTGATTGATGATAATGATTTTCAAATGGTTTTTACCGATGAAAAAGAAGGGCAAAGCATCGAGGTATACAAGAAAATAACAAGTGATAAATTATAAATTCATAAATAAATGATAAGTGTCATCGTTCCCTTTCATAACGAAAAGGAAAATTTACCGCTTTTAATTGATGGCTTGCTTATTCAACTGGACAAAACAAAAGAAAAATTTGAGATTATATTAGTTGACGACGGGTCTTCAGATAATTTTCTCCCGCCTAAGGCGGGATTCAATTTTCAACCAAATGTCAAATTATTAAAACATAAAAAGAAATTAGGAAAAGGCCAAGGGTTAAAAACAGGGGTAGAAAATACTAAGGGAGAAATTATTGTGTTTATGGACGCAGATTTACAGGATGACCCCTCAGACTTCCCACGATTCTTTGAGAAAATTAAAGAAGGTTATGATTTTGTGAATGGCATGAGAGAAAAAAGAAAAGATAACCCAGTGGTAAAATTTTACTCAAAAATTGTCGCTTGGTTTTTACGAGAATTTCTTAATTCTCCTTATACTGATATTAATTGTGGTTACAAAGTTTTTAGAAAAGAAGTTCTTAGAGATTTTACTTTCTATGGAAATAACTTCCGTTTTTTTCCGCTCGCCGTGTTTTATAATGGATATAAGGTGACAGAAATAAACGTGAAAAACAATCCGAGAAAATATGGAAAGTCAAAGTTTG
>Ga0075669_113_pt1 | contig 24324 bp, 23 predicted proteins | sample RifGroA2_FD_68413 | JGI IMG/M metagenome (GOLD analysis project Ga0075669, IMG submission 68413) | Microgenomates (Roizmanbacteria) bacterium GW2011_GWA2_35_8
ACCGAACCTTCATTTGAGGTTGATATTACCTGCACTGTTTGCAAGGGAACTGGCTTTTCTGGACACCCTCAGGGTGACCAGAGGCAGAATGGTCACCCTAAGGGTGTCCGATGCAAAGTCTGTAAATCCGGGTGGCTTGAATTGGGTGGAACCGGGATGGTTCATCCTAACGTTCTACGAGAAGGCGGAATTGACCCGAAAAAATACTCAGGCTGGGCTTTTGGATTCGGCATAGAACGAGTAATTATGATGAAATATGGATTAGATGATATTAGAAATTATTATTCGGGGGATATAAGATTTTTAGAACAATTTTGAAATAGTTACAAGTTTTTCAAGTTTACCAATTATTTTTTCTTGAGGAACTTGATGAACTTTATAACTTGTTAAGCTAAATAAAATGAACATTAAAATAACTTATAACTGGCTACTTGAATACTTAGACACTGACGCTACTCCTTATGATATCCAAAAGTATCTGTCCCTTTGCGGACCTTCAGTTGAAAGCGTCGAGAAAGTCGGCAGCGATTATATTTTTGATATAGAAATAACCTCAAATCGGATTGATACAGCTTCTGTTATTGGAATAGCTCGGGAGGCTTGTGTTATTCTCAACCGTTTTGGAATTAAATCCAAATTAAAAAACGTGATTATTCCTAAACCAAATAATGTTATTAATACTCTACCTTTAATAATTACTGATGAAAATAAATTATGTTTTAGAGTTGTCAGTGTTGCAATGGATAATGTTATTACTAAAAATTCACCTAAATATATTAAAGATCGTTTGGAAGCGATAGGAATCCGTTCTTTGAATAATATTATTGATATTACCAATTATGTCATGATCGAGTACGGCCACCCAACCCATGTCATGGATTATGACCGAATAAAAACAGGCAAATTAATTATTAGAAGAGCAAAAAAAGGTGAGACTTCGGTTACCTTAGATGGAAAAAAACATAATTTAGATGAACAAGATGTGATTGCCGATGATGGTACTGGTAGGATAGTTGATCTTTTAGGAATTATGGGGTGTGAAAATAGCGTTGTCACTCCGGATACAAAACGGGTGATTCTATTTATAGAATCTAATAATCCTCACATCATACGACACACTTCTATGAAATTAGGTATTCGGACAGTAGCGGCCACTTATGATGATAAGCAAGTTGATTCTGAATTAACAGGAGTTGCTCTTAATCGCCTTATTCAGCTATTTGAAGAGTTGGCTGAAGCTAAAATCGCCTCAAAACTTATTGATATTTATCATGAACCGAAAAAACCAAAGTCGGTTTCGTTAAAAGAATCGGATATTGAAAGACTAATCGGAGTCAAAATACCAAAAAAAGAATCAATTGAAATTTTATCTAATCTGGAATTTAAATTAATATCCGATAAAAATGAACTTTTGACTTTTCGAGTTCCTTCGTTTCGCTCCCACGATATTAATATTCCAGAAGACATTATTGAAGAGGTTGCCCGTGTTTATGGATATCAAAACATTCCCTCGGTCTTGCAGCCAATTGTTTATGTTGATCAGCCAAAAGAGATGGAAGACATATTTGTTTTCCAAAATCGTATTAAAATATTTTTAAAACATCTAGGCCTCAACGAAGTAATTAATTATTCAATGATATCTAAAAACCTCATATTAGACTCGGGGCTTAAAATTGATGATCACCTCCGTCTTTCAAATAGTATTTCAACAGACATAGAATTTTTGAGGATCAGTTTACTCCCATCACTATATAAAAATATTAAAGATAATTCTGGGCGTAAGGAGTTCTTAAAATTTTTTGAAATTGCCAAAGTATATTTGCCTAAAAAAGGTGATTTGCCTGAGGAAGTTTATAGATTGGGGATTGCGGTAAACACAAATTATTTAAATCTTAAAGGAATTGTTGAGGCACTAGCCCGAGAATTGAATAATTCCGGTTCCGTTTTTGATAAGAATTCTATCCAGGGAAAGGACGGAGTATACACGATTGAGATTGATTTAAAATGGTTAATTAATAATTCTTGTACAGTTCCGGATTATAAGCCCATCCACCCCTATGCAGTAATCAAACTCGACAAAACATTTGACCTCTCGCCGAATCTGACCTACGAGGTCATTTTGAGGTCGGCACAGCAATCTAAACTACTGCAAAAAGTCGAAGTTTTGACGTTATATAAAAATAAGTTAACTTTACGTTTTTATTATTCTTTACCTGAAAGAAATATTACTGAAGAGGAAGCTAAAAACGAACTAGAAAAACTAAAGTAATTTTTTTAAACGTTTTAAGTCAATTTTAAGTGGATGTTGGGGAGGGAGAGAACGAAGGAGTTGGGGTAGCGGGAGGAGAAGTCACATAATCCCATGGTTTATTGATTCCAAATTTGATAGTTGACTCTCCAATTTTATCATCTTCATTGACTGCGCTTACCTGAAGTTCATAGACCCCATCAGTCGTAATTGCAATCGTCTCATCAACTTCTTTTTTATCTTCATTATAGTTTTTTATCTCATTTCCATTTAGTTTAATTTTCACGTTTTTAAGCTTTTTAATACTTGTTATTTTCGCTTTTATATTTACGTTCCCCGATGTAATTGTTGTCTGCCCTTGCGGATTTTTGATTGAGACGACGATACTGTCAGCAGAGGCATCTGACACCTCAGTTGGCGGATGGTACTTTTCATCTTTTTGATCTTTAAGCCAATTATTAATCGACTCCTGCCAGCGATTCTTCCCATCAGTTGAGGCCGGGTCTTCTTCTGTAAATACTAAAAATTCTTTCTCTTCATAATTTCCAGTTTTTATCTCAACTTCATTGGCTAACTTTCCATTAGATTTTGAAATTTTTAATTTTTTGTAAATCGGGGAGATGTCTTTTGGCTCCGTCCCTTCAATAAAATATTCTGCTCTTGTTGCAGTTCCCTCTTTTGGTAGTCCGCCTAAGTAGGAATCGATAGTGACCGCTTTCACTTTGTCCGGTTTGTCCATAATTCCATCGTCATAAGTTTTCAGAAGTTCTCTCATTGTACGATAAAAAATTGATGAGGCGCCGGTTGCGCCTGAGGCAATCTTCGGATTCATCGGTGAATTGTCGTTATTTCCTGCCCAAACACCGACTGTTATACCTTTAGTATAACCTACCGCCCAGTTATCTCTCTTATCATCAGTCGTTCCGGTCTTGACGGCGACGGTTTTACCGGGAATATTGAGGTAGGAGTTTGGACCAAAAACTTCTAGGCGGGCATTATTGTCTGATAATATGTGCGAGATTAAAAAAGAGACTTCTGGCGATAAAACGGATTTTTCTTTGATGCGGACCTTCTTGAAGATTGATTTATTCTTGAAGTCTTTAATCTCTTCAATTGCCGAAATATTTCTTTTTAATCCGCCTGTTGCAAAGACCGAGAATGCCGATGTTAAGTCAAGAAGGGTCGTCTCTCCGCCGCCAAGAGTCACCGCCAGTCCGAAACGGTTAAGATTTTTGTCGGTCGGGGCAAACTGGGTTAATCCCATATCAGTTGCCTTTTGTAAAAAATCGTGAATTCCGGTCATCGCTAAGATTTTCACCGCCGGGATATTTTCTGAATTACCAAGAGCAAATCGCACCTGCATCGGGCCTCTGAACTTGCCATCGTAGTTTACCGGTATATATGGCTTCTCAGTAGTTGAATTACCAAATTCAGTCGACACATCCATAAGGACCGTTGCGGGGGTATAGCCTTTTTCAAAAGCCGTTGCATAGGTAATCGGCTTGATTGCTGATCCTGGCTGACGAAAGCCCAAAGCCGCGTTGAACTTCCCGAATTTTTCATCGTTATAATCATACGACCCGACCATCGCCAGTATTTCGCCGGTTTTCGTGTCAAGAACTACGACAGCAGCATTGGTCGCGTTATATTCTTTTAGTTTTGCCACTTCCTCGCGGACAATTTTTTCAACTATTTCTTGGACACTGGCGGAAAGAGTCGTCTTGACCTTTATTCCCTGATCGATTATTTTTTCACCATATTCAGAAACTATATTATCCTTTGTGTAAAAAACAAAGTGAGGGGCATTTATTGGCATCCTGATTTTTGAGAAGGATAATTTATCCATGTCAGATGTGGCTTTTTTTTCCTGGGCTGACGTAATATATTTATCTTCTCTCATTCGCCTTAACACATCTTTCGTCCGTAATTTCCAGGCGTCTTCTTTTCCAATAAAAGGCGAGTAACGTGAAGGACTCTGAGGAAGTCCGGCCAGAAAGGCACTTTCGAGTAAATTTAAATCTTTTGGGTTTTTATCAAAATAGCCTTTGGCTGCAGTACCGATTCCCCAAAAAGATCCGCCGTATGGAGATTCATTAAGATACATGAGAAGAATTTCGTCTTTTTTATACCGTCTTTCGACTTCAATTGCCAAAATCATTTCTTGAATTTTTCTAGTAATTGTTTGGCGGGAAGTAAGAAGGGCGTTTTTTATAAGTTGTTGCGTGATCGTTGATCCGCTCTGAAGACCCCGACCTGCAAGCATATTAAACATGGCTCTTATAATTCCAAATTGAGAGATGCCCTGATGTTTATAAAAATTTTTATCTTCTGTTGCAATCGTTGCTTGCTTTAAATAATTCGGTATTTCTGCAAAGGTGACCGGGACGCGGTTCTTATCTTTATACATTTCGTAAAGTATTTTGCCGTCGCGATCCTGAAATACCGTCGAATTGCCGGATGATTGGGAAAGCTTAGCCGGAGAAGGAAGATCTTTCGCGTACCAAGCAAAAACTAAGAAAGAAAAAATAAATCCAAGGACTATAAAAGCAGTCGCGCCTATAAGCAGAAAATATAGGAGTCTTTGTTTTAGATATAGAGATCGGAAGCGCGAGCGACGAGATTGATACATAAATTAATTATATATCAAATTTCAAATTGTGTGTTAAATATAAATACGAAAAAAGACGGCCCCTCATAACCTGGCAGGTTATGAATTTATCATAAATGGCATAAAGTCAATAATTAATTGTTATAACGACCTTTTTCTTAGAAATGTAGACTATATGCGACTGACAAATTATATTAATCCTGTACCCTATGGATAATGAAAAGGGATATTATTGAAAACTATATTTATCATATTTTTAACAAAAGCATAGCTAACTACGGGATATTTACGGATAAAATAAATTCACAAAAATTTTTAGATACTCTTTACTACTATAATCAAGAGTCTATTGGGAAAAGCTTTTCTCAATTTTTGATAACAAATAAAGATTTTCATTGTTCTTCTTTAATTAAAATTGAAAAAAATCTAAAAAATAAGTTTTTAGCGTACTGCATAATGCCTGATCACTATCATTTATTACTCAAAATTTTAGTCAACACTAATTTTTCAAAATATTTAAGCGATGTAGAAAATAGTTATTCTCGTTACTTCAATCTTAAATTTAAAAGAAAAGGACCGTTATGGCAATCTGCTTTTAAGTCAGTATTAATAGAGTCCGAAGAACAGTTGCTGCACGTATCACGATATATTCATCTTAATCCAACTTCAGGCAATTTAGTAGAAAGACCGGAGGATTGGGATTTTTCTTCATATAAAGAATACATTAAAGACGATGAAATACTTGGTAAATATATCACTGAAATACCAATACAAACAAAAGGTACTTATCGAAAATTTGTTGAAGGTAATATTAGCTACCAAAGGAGATTAAAAATAATCAAAAAGGCGATGATTGATTAAAACTAGCCTCTCATAACCTGGCAGGTTATGAAAGGTATAAATAGCGTGGTGAACTCTGCTACAATTTATTTATGTCTAAAGTCGTTGATAAGTTTTGTTTTTCCAAGGAAATTTTCTTTGTGGTAATTTTTTTAATCGCAGTTTTTTCATTCTTCGTAGTAACAAACAAAATTAACAGCAATCAAAAAACTACAGTTACAAAAGCGGAGACTACTCTGCCAATAATTGGAGGTCGCCCGGCCGACCCAGGCGAATGGCCATTTATGGTGTTTATTTATAATAAAAAATATCTCGAAAATCATAAAAGAGAATATGTCGATTATAAGTATCCACATAAAACCTATGTTTCTCAATCTGCTATTGGAGGCGCTTTTTGTGGCGGAACCCTGATTGCTAATCAATGGGTGCTTACTGCTGCTCATTGTTTAAACAATGTCGAAGAAAAAAATGTATACGATCAAAGTCTCAAAAAGTATGTTAAGAAATATGTTGTTACTAAAAAAAATCCAAATGATATTGGGATCGCTGTAGGTTTTACTGACTCCAGGGAAAACATTCTCAAGGAAGATTGGGAAAAAAGATTTATGGATATCGAGTACTTATATCCTCACCTAAGTTATGCAGAAAATATTCCCCTTGGAAAACATTTCCTAGATATAGGACTTATCAAACTCAAAAACAAAAGTTCTTACAAAACAATTTCTTTAAATAATAACCCACGGCTGATTAGTAAGGACAAACAAATAAAAATTTTGGGCTGGGGTACTCGTAGCACATTTTTCTTAAATTACGCCCCTAACTTTTATTTATATGAGGCCGATACAAAAATTTCGGCAAATACTAATAGTTATGGATATTTTTTTAGTAGTGATCCTAACGGAAACCCATGTTATGGTGATTCTGGGGGACCGGCAATTGGTTTTGACAAATCGGGATCGATGCAAGTAGGAATAATCCATTCGGGGAATAGCGAGGGATGCGTTGATTCATGGTATCTTGATGTTAGTCGACAGTTAGAATGGATTTATCAAATAAGCGGGGTCAAGGCTAGTTCCGGTTCTTTCATTGGCAAGCCGTCTGAATGGATTACACCTACGATAACAAAGGTGCCGACTCCAAAAAATAAATAGTTTTTTTCCGCCATTGATTTTGCTCCAATTAATTAAGTAATTAAAGCGGAGAAATGTAATATAATAAAAATTATCGATGAAAAATATTCGTTTTGAAAAGAGATTGCTATTAAGTTTCTTTTTGGTATTTGTTTTATTGTTATTTTCAATCTTACTTAACGTTTACCTTATTTCAAAAAGCGGCTTTTTTAGTAATGCTAAAAATAAATTACTTAAAGCAAATGTAATTCGGGTGATTGACGGCGACACTTTGGATATTGAAGGCGGAGAACGAATACGACTATATGGAGTTAATTCGCCAGAATATCCCAAGGGATGTCTTGGAATTGATGCGAAGGCTCGACTTGAGGAGCTTGTATTAAATACAATAATTTCAGTCGAAAGAATAGGTAAAGATAATTTCGGAAGAACTTTGGCGTATTTGTACATTTCTAATTTATCGGTAAACGAATTAATGCTGGAAGAAGGATTGGCTGTATATTTTAAAGGAATAACAATAACTAAGAACTCTCTTTTACTCGAACAAATTCAAGATAAAGCAAAAATTGCTGGGAGAGGAGTCTGGTCTTCATATTGCGAGACAAAAAAAGAAGGATGTATAATAAAGGGAAATTACAGGGAAGCTTCCAATTCAAGAATTTATCATACTCCAGATTGCTTCAACTATGATAAAATTACGATTAAACCAGGAACAAGCGACCGTTGGTTTTGTACGGAAGATGAAGCTGAGAAAGCAGGATTTAGAAAATCAAAAGATTGCCCGTAGCTTTGCTTTGATTAATTAAATATTTAAAACATATGAGGATATTTGGAAAAAAGGTAAAAAGAGATAGTGTCTGGAAAGTAATAGTGATAGTATCTTCGGTTTTGCTTATTTTGACATCAATGGCACCTTTATTTTTAAAGTAATAACAAATAACAAATATTAAATAACAATATGACCGAAACTCCTATCAATAATCTGCCTAAAACCAGTTCTATCACGATTCGTAAGTTCAAAGCACTTGAAATAAATACTTATTTTGATCTTTTAAATTACTTTCCATCTCGTTACGAGGATTACTCAGTTATCACTAAAGTTGAAAGCGCCCAACCAGGCGAGACGGTGACTGTAATTGGAAAAATAGCCGATTCTAAATTTCAGATAACAAGGACCGGACTACGACTTCAGGTATTTAAGCTAAACGATGGGACCGGGGAAATTGAAATTGGCTTTTTTAATCAACCATATTTGTTAAGAGTCATAAAAAAGGACATGCAGCTAAGTGTTGCTGGAGTGGTTGAAAGATATGGAAAAAAACTAGCGCTTAAACCTTTGGAATATGAGGTCATAGATTCTAGCATCGCTCTTTCGCAACCTGCTCAATCGCTCTCTAGAATCTTAAAACATACGGGTCGAATAATTCCAATTTACCCAGAAAAAAAGGGTTTATCTTCAAAGACAATTAGAGAAAAAATAGCCATTATCTTAGCAACCTCCGGAGCCTGCCTGCCGGCAGGCAGGGTTGACTTTCGGGTTGGCGAGACGCTCCCCAAAGATATAATTTCATTCAATAATTTAGTAAGTGAAGATATCGCGTATAAACAAATTCATTTTCCCGACTCTATGGAGATGGCAACTAAGGCAAAAAATCGATTGGCCTTTGATGAATTGTTCAACATTCAATTATCTTCAATGATTGTAAGAAAAGATTGGGAAAGCAAGAAAATTACAAATCGATTTAAAATAACGGATCAAATTCTTGAATTAGTTAATAAATTAATTGAAAGCTTGCCGTACAAATTGACAAGGGCCCAATTAAAATCCTGGGGCGAAATTAAAAATGATTTATCAAGAAATTTTCCTATGAATCGGCTTTTACAAGGCGAGGTTGGTTCGGGAAAAACGGTAGTAGCCGCACTTGCAGCGTACTTATCATATTTGAATGAATATCAAACTTTTTTTATGGCGCCAACTGAGATCCTTGCTCAGCAACATTATAAAACTATAGTTCAGTTATTTAAACAAAGTGAAATTACTTCTTCGGCGACTTCGTCTTCTCATCATAATTTCAGAAATTCTCAACCCAAAATAAGTCTGATAACTGGATCTACAAAAATCCCCGATCATAATTCTGATATTATAGTCGGCACTCACTCACTGATTTCAAAAAAACATAACTATAAAAAAGTTGGGCTGGTGATAGTCGATGAGCAACATCGATTTGGTGTCGTTCAAAGAGCTGAGGCAAAATTGAAAGGCAAAAATCCTCATCTCTTAACAATGACTGCAACACCAATCCCAAGGACCGTCGCTCTAACCTTATATCGAGAACTTGATCTTTCAGCAATTGATGAAATGCCAAAAAACAGACAACCTATAAAAACATATTTTGTACCAAAAAATAAGAGACAAGCGGCATATCGATGGATTGAACTTCAAATCTCAAAATTCAAATCTCAAATCTTTATTGTGTGTCCATTAATTGAAGAATCGACGTCTGAAACTTTAAAAACTGTAAGAGCGGCAACTGTTGAATTTGAAAATTTGAAAAAAATATTTCCTAATTTTAAATTGGGATTACTACATGGCAGACTAAAATTCGTTGAAAAAGATATGATTATGAGCGACTTTAAAAACAAAAAATTAGACATTTTAGTTTCGACTCCTGTTGTTGAAGTTGGGATTGATATCCCAAATGCAACTGTAATGATGATTGAGGGAGGAGAACGCTTTGGTTTAGCGCAGCTTCATCAACTTCGCGGTCGAGTAGGGAGAGGTGAAAAACAGTCTTACTGTTTAGTATTCTCGGAAATTGAAAATACTCAAATTACCCAAAGACTAAATTTTTTCAGTAAAACCCAAAATGGAAATGAACTCGCTGAGCGCGATTTACATATCCGTGGAGCTGGTAATATCTTTGGTTTAGAACAACATGGTTTTTCAACTTTAAAAATTGCGTCTCTTTCCGATTATGAGTTAATAACCAAAACTAAAAAAGCCGTCGAATACTTTGAAAAACATTTTGACTTCGAAAAATTCATTTTTCTTAAAGAACGCGTCAAAAAATATAATAGTACGAAGGTGGCTAAAAATTAAATAGCTCAATTTCTAAATAAGCACTAAATTCTAAATACTAATAACCAAATAAATCTCAAATTCTAAACTCTGAATATTAAACCGTTTAGTATTTATGATTTAGAATTTACTTGCTTGCGCAAGCACGTTTGGATCTTAGAATTTAGTATTTAGGATTTATTTAAATGAGCTTGTTAGATTATATATCGGAGTAATAACAGAAAGTACTAAAAATCCAACCCCCGCTCCAAGGACTACAAGTACCAAAGGTTCAATCATCGTCGTCATTGCCTTAATGGCAATTTCCGATTCCATCTCAAAATACTTTGAAAGCCGAAGAAGAGTATCATCAAGATTGCCGGTCTGTTCACCGACTTGACTCATCTGGACTAAAATTGGCGGAAATATTCCTTCCTGATCAAGCGAAACACCTAGCGACTGACCTTTTTCAACTTTTTTGGATACACTAGTAAAGGCTTTCTGATAAATAGAATTATTTGTAGTTTCAATAATTATATTTAAAGCATCAAGGATTGAAACACCGGCGCCAATTAAAATAGCAAGAGTCCGGGTTGAGTCGACAAGAGAGGAAATTTTAATTACCTTTCCCATAACTGGAATTTTCAACGAAAAAGAGTCGTAAACTTCTTTCCCTTTTTTTGTAGCAAAATATTTTTTAAGAAAAAACCATCCGCCAAAAACCGCAAGTATTATAAGCGGCCAAAATTTAGTCGAAAATGATGAAATTGCTATTAGCAGCTTCGTTGTCCAAGGCAACTCGATATTAAAATCTTTATAAAGCCCTAGCAGTTTGGGAATAACAAAAGTAATCATGACAAACATGACCCCGATCATAGCAACTACAACGATTACTGGATAAACAAGCGCTCCTTTAAGACGGCTTTTGAACTCTCTTTCTTTCTCTAAGTTGTCAGCAAGACGCAAAAGTATTTCCCCGAGTTTTCCAGAGGCCTCTCCTGATTTAACTAAAGCAATATAAAGATTAGAAAAAGAGCCTGGATATTTTTTGAGGGCTGATGAAAATGGTTCACCCGCTTTAATCGACGAGTCGATATCGTTGACCATTCTTTTTAAACTTAATTTAGTCAGTTGTTTCTTCAATATGTTAAGAGAGTCAATTAAAGTTAGTCCGGCATTAAGCATTATCGCAATTTGTCTTGTAAAATCAACCACTTCATTAAAAGTAATTGTCTGATTCAAAAAGCCAAAAATATCAGAACTTTCTTCCTTAATCTCCTTAACTGAGATCAGAAAGTAGTCATTCTTTTGAAGGTAATCAATGACGGCATCAGATGAAGTTGCTTCTATCTGCCGCTCTACTGTCTTTGTTCCTTTTAAAGCCTTGTATTTGAAAAACACTTTTGTAAATCCTAAATTCTAAATACTAATGACCAAATAATAACTAAATTCTAAATACTAAACTGTTTAGTATTTAGAATTTTTAGATCCTATTTATCTTAATAAACTTCTCAAGCTCCTTCGGTCTTATAGCATATGAATACGCCGTTTCTTTTGTGATCAAGCCCTCCTCGGCCAGATCGACCGCAATCCGGACCGCGGCCTGGGCGGTTCGCTTCCCGTCGCGGGTCTGGAGAATCCACAGCTTGCCCCGCTCCACGGTGAATTCCATGTCCTGTTTGAGTGATAACCATCCGGAGAACCGCTGCTAATTGGTTTCTAATTTGATTTTGCTGATGCGGCGGAAAAATATCAATAATGCGGTCGATGGACTCAGGAGCAGAATTAGTGTGCAACGTTGAAAATACTAAGTGCCCAGTTTCGGCCGCGGTTAACGCCAATGAAATTGTGTCAAAATCTCGCATTTCTCCGATCAGAATCACATCTGGATCTTCCCGAAGCGCTGACTTTAATGCTGTTGGCCATGAATGAGTATCTTGATGAAGTTCGCGCTGGGAAATAATTGATTTTGACTTAGGGTAGACATATTCAACAGGGTCTTCGACCGTAATTATATGTTTTGCATATTTATTGTTAATCTCATTTATTATAGCTGCAAGTGTAGTAGATTTACCTTCACCGGTTGGACCGGTTAAAAGGACAAGTCCCTGTCTAAAATCGACGCATTGTTTTAAAAATGCTGGGATATTAAGTTCTTCTATCGTCCTTATCCGTGACGGAATAAGTCTAAAACTACCGCATAATGAGCCTTGTGCAAAATACATATTTATCCTAAAACGATAATCGGAATAAGCATAAGCGAGGTCGATTTCACGGTTTGCTAATAAATTTTCTTTCTGTTCATCATTTAGGATTGAAAACATCATTTCCTTCGCCGTGTCTTGCGTCACAATCTGCAAGGTTGACATCTGATAGAGCTCGCCAGATATTCTAATTGTCGGATAATAATTGGACAACACATGAAGATCTGAGGCATTTTTGTCAATCACCAGTTGTAAAAGTTTATGTAAATCCATAATTAAAAAAATATTAAATCTTAAATATTAAATTTTAAATAAGTCTTAAACTGCTAAATATTAAACGAAAACAGTTTAAAATTTGATACTTAACCTTTATTTAACTATTTAATATTTAACAGTTTAATCTTTTAGTTAAGTTTCGGCAACTCTAAGTACTTCTTCAATAGTAGTGATTCCATCCAATACTTTCAAGTACCCGTCTTGTTTCATCATAATTAAGCCTTCCTTGCGGGCCTGTTCTTCAATCTCTTTACCTGACGATGACTGTATCACCATCCGGTTAATAGTTGATGTTATCTTCAATACCTCAAAAATTGCAATTCGTCCAATGTAACCAGTCTGGTTACAGCGATTACAGCCAGTGCCTCGAGCCAACTTAATTGGTTTAGATTGATAAATCTTCGGCAGCAACAGCCCTAAAACTTGTTTAATATTGTCTTGAACCTTAATAATTGGTTCATAAAATGTTTTACAGTCAGGACATATCTGCCGACAGATACGTTGAGCCACGACTGCGGCAAGGACAGACGCAATCAAAAAATTCTCCGCACCTAGATCTATTAATCTTGGAATTGCAGTTGACGCATCGTTGGTATGGAGGGTTGAAAAAACTAAATGACCAGTAAGGGCTGCTTGAATCGCAAGTTGAGTAGTTTCTCGATCTCTCACTTCTCCAACCAATATAATATTTGGGTCTTGACGGAGAAATGCTCTTAGACCATTGGCAAAGGTAAGCCCAGCGGCTGGATTTGTCTGTACTTGATTGATACCGGGAATCTGATATTCAACCGGGTCCTCTAAAGTTGAGATATTGACACTAGGTTTATTTAATCTCGACAAAATAGAATAAAGGGTTGTAGTTTTTCCAGATCCTGTAGGGCCTGTTATCAATATAATTCCATAAGGCTTTGTGATTGCCTCTTCAATATCTTTAAGTTGCGGTCCACGAAGACCTAAGTCAAGTAGAGTCGGAATTCCTCCTGTTTTTTTGAGTAATCTCATGACTACTTTCTCGCCATTAACAGTGGGGAGCGTTGAGACTCTTAAATCAACTTCTTCATCCTGTATTTTAAAAGTGAAGCGGCCATCTTGAGGAATTCTCTTTTCATCTATTTTCATTTCTGACAGGATTTTTATCCTTGAAATAAGAGCATCGTGAATGGACTTTGGTAGAGAAAGTTTTTCATGGAGAATTCCGTCTATTCTATACCTTACTTTTGTCCTTGCTTCCTCAGGTTCAATATGGATATCTGATGCTCGACTTTTTATTGCAAACTCAAGAATTGTTGAAACAATTTTTGCTATTGGCGCTTCCTGAATTGATCCTCGGACTAACTCAAATTTCTTCATCGAATCAGCCGGTGAATACTCTTTTAATGCATCCCTTACCTCAGGTGACAGGCCCTGTCTATAAGCCATATCAATCATTTTGCTTATTTGAGCGGATTCTGCGAGTGCAAGAATTATTTTTTTTCCTGTTTTCTTTTCCAAAAAATCAATTATTGAAGTGTTTAGCGGATCGGTCGTACCAATAAAGATCGATCCTTCCTTAATATCATATTGATATGGAATTATCTGATGCCTCCGGGCGATTGATTCAGGGATAAAGCCAACTGCCTGAGAATCAATAGGTGAATTGGCTAAGTCAACATATGGAAATCCCAAAATTTGGGAGATGGCTTTTATAACCTCAATCTTAGGTATGGCCGAATATTGATATAAGTATTTATCAATTCCCATGTCTTTTTTGAGACTTTCTACCTCAAATCTGTCAGACTCAGCATTCGTAATTTGATTATTTTTTACTAATTGATCAAGTAAGGCCTTGGGAATAAGGTTCATAATAGAAAAATTCTAAATACTAAATTCTAAGATCCAAATAAATTTTAAATTCTAAACAGTTTAGTATTTAAGATTTAGTTATTATTTGCCTGCCGGCAGGCAGGGTTATTAGTATTTAGAATTTAGGATTTAGTAATCAATAGTTAACTCCTATTTTAAATATAGTTTGATATTTGATAAAATGCAATCATAACCGTCATATGATTCCACTACTTCTTGTCACCAACAATAATAAAGAGCTTAAAAAAATTTTAACTGAAATAAAAAATAAAACTGATATTTTCTTTGAGATAACTCCTGAAAAAACTGAGTATTCTATAAACGAAAAAAATGCTTGAAGAACCGCCCTCTAACGTGCAGATAATTCTAACAACTGATAGAGCGGAAAAACTCCTTCCTACAATAGTTTCACGATGTAAAATAATAAATTTAGCACATAAGGTTTTAAAAGAAGATGGGGAAGTCGAAAGCTTGTTATTAAATTTTATTTTAGATAAAGAAAAAGGTATTTTCAACCAAAAACCTTTTAATAAGATCGATAAAGAAAATGTCGATAAATTAATCGAACAAATAATTCTTTTTTTTCGAAAAAGATTGTCAATAGACAGCAAGGCGGCCAACGTAATCAAAGAAATTATAAGACTCAAAACTTTAGTTACAAATAACAACCTTAACCCGCAATTGACAATCGATCACATCTTGATTTATATTATGAAAAGATATACTATAAATTAATTAACCCAATTGACCTAAACAATACCTAATGAACAATTGGGATTTGATATTTTTTTAGGTTAATTAGGTGAATTAGAAATTAGAAATTTTATGAAGCGTGCTTTTACTTTAATTGAATTGCTGGTAGTTATTGCAATTATTGGCTCTTTATCCGCTATGCTCCTACCTAACTTTATGGGTGCGCGAGAGCGAGCACGCGACAGTCAAAGAAAATCGGATTTAAAACAGATCCAGAAGGCTTTAGAAATGTTCAGGCAAGACCAATCTCCACCCGCTTTCCTTTCGCAGGGTGCAAACAATAGTTTTCCGATATCTGCCGGAGATTGCTGGTCGAGCGGTAGCTGTTCTGGTAACATTTACATGAGTAAGTTTCCCGATGACCCAATTTCAGGAAATCAATATTATTATGATGTAGATAACAGCGCTTTAACTTACACCATTTGCGCATGCTTGGAGAATGAAGCCGACCCTGATAAAGCCTCTGATTGCACCATTTGCGGTACTTGTGCAACTGGTACTTGTTATACGGTTAATGAGCCTTAATTAATAGTTATAAAGCAAAAATGAAAAAAAGTTTTACACTTCTTGAGATGCTGGTAGTCATAGGAATTATTGCTGTCTTGGTGTCGGTCGGGGTCTCATCATACTCAACAGTTCAAAAAAAAGCTAGAGACGCCAAACGAAAAAGCGATTTAAAAACAATCCAAAGTGCTATGGAGCAGTATTATTCAGTGTGCGGATATAAATATCCGGGTTCACTGAGCACTAGTATTTATTGTGCTAGTCCAACAATTGGCATTATGCCTGTAGTGCCAAAAGACCCTAAAACGATTACTCCTTACCCTTGTAATCCCTGCACTACAAGTGACTATACCGTTTGTACGACGCTTGAATCTGAAACTCCAAGTGGTTATTGTATTTACTACCAACAATAATGAAAAAAGTGAAAAAGTCATTTACACTTATAGAAATTCTCGTTGTTTCAACAGTTATCGTTCTTTTATCTGCTGCAGCTTCGATTTCGTATTCCCGGTTTAGTAAACAATCACGCGACGCTAAGCGAAAAACCGACATTGAGCAAGTAAGAGCGGCCCTTGAGATGTATAGAAGTAATAGCGTTGATAGTGCTTATCCTATCGGATCAAGTTGGAGCGCTACATTAAGCGTTTTAACTTCGCCAACCATTTATATCCAATCTTTACCAAGTGATCCGAAAAATCCTACCTATACTTATTATTACACAAGTGACGGCTCAAATTATACATTGGCAACACATTTGGAGACTGATGACACAACCTGCCAGTCACTGGGCACCCAATGCGGCAGTAGCAGTAATTGCACTTATTGTGCTGGACCTTATGGAGAAAAATAAATTTGGCTTCACAATGATTGAATTACTTATTGCCGTGACGATTATGCTTATATTTTCAGGCATTGGATTGCCTTACTACAATAAGCATAGTCAGGAAATTGAACTGAAGAAAGAGGCAAATAAATTGGTGAGCGTGATTGAATTGGCAAAAAAAAAGGCTATGTCTTCAGATCTGTACCAAAGTTGTGATAGTTTTTCCGGTTATCAGGTATATATAAACGCTAGTAACTATCTCTTAAGATTTGGTTGCAGTGATGTTTATCAAAATATGCAAACCTATAACTTTCCCTCATATATTTCTGTTACCTTAGGGACAGGTAGTTTTATTTTTAAGCCCCTAGGAATAGGAACTATTATTAGCATAAGTCCAATTCGTTTAAAAAGTTCCTTGCTAAATCAATGTCTTGAAATATCAATTACGACTAACGGAATCATGGAACCCGGTAACAGCTTAATTAACTGCCCATAATTTTATATACTAAATTTTATGAAAATAAAATTAGGATTTTCCTTAATTGAAGTACTGGTTTTTGTAACCATCCTCTCACTTTTTTTTGTTGCAGCTATGTCAGTCGCTACTTACTCATTAAAAAATATGAAAATTAACCAACATAAAATACTTGCCTCTCATTACGCTGAAGAAGGCCTTGAGTGGATACGAGCAGAAAAAGAAGAAAATTGGGATCAGTTTATTGGTTACGGTACAACCGGTTCTGGATTAACATATTGTATAAATACATTAAATAATTCCATCTGGACAACGCCTACTACATGTGGAGCTAATTTTGAACTGGGAGTACCTCAGATTTTTAAACGGGAAGTAAATCTCATAAATCAGGCGGGAAACCCCGTGACCCAGGTTGACGTAACATTGACTGTAACATGGATTGAGAGTGGGAGTACATTATCAATACCTTTAAAGACTACCTTAAAAATTTTAGAATAATTAAATGAAAAAAAAATTTGGATTTACACTGATTGAAATGCTAGTCGTAATCGGTGTAGTAATGCTAGTAGTCCCATCAATTTTTGTAATTATTTTTGGAATAATGAGGGAGCAGACTAAAATTTTCCGACTTTCAATTGTTAGGAGAGAAGGCGATTTCATCCTTAATAATATCTCAAATTTAATAAGAAGTGAGGCGGTCACGATTCATTACGACGATCCACCTACTGAAGCTAATCAGGTATGTGCTATATCAGATGATGTGTATACATCGCCTGATAAACGCTTAATCTTCACTGATCCTGAAAATAATTGGTTCCGCATCCTTTGGTCATCCAACGTTATAGCCTACTATTCTTCTTATACTGCCTCATCGGTCAACCTAAACTCAAGTAATGCAATTGTTGAGGATTTTTCTATCGGCTGTGAGAGGACGTCTACTTATTCTGGCCCGACCGTTTCTGTCTCATTCAAAATCTGCTATAAAACATCCCTTGGAAGCTGTACCTCAACTCGCCCTGAAGAGACCGCGACTATATTTTACCAGACAAAAATCAAACTGAGAAATTATTAATTTTAGATACTTGATACTTAAGACTTAATACTTTATATTGTAATTATGGCAGATAATAATTTTTGTGTTGATATTGGCGAAAAATTTACTAAAGTGAGTGACGCTACAAAAATAGGGGATACTCTCCAAGTTGATGCACTTGGTAAAATTGACACCGATGCAAGTTTTTACATTTCTGATCTTGAAAAAAGTGCTGAAAAACAGGCTGCTGAATTTAAAAAACTTGTTGATTCACTTAAAATAACCAAAAAAAATGTAAATGTCGTTGTACCAGGGAGTTTAACCTATAGCCAGATTCTAGTCATGCCTCAACTAAATGAAAAAGAGCTTGTTTCGGCAATTAAGTATCAAGCAGATCAGTTTATTCCTATGCCGATTGAAGAGACTAACATCGACCTTGAGGTAATTGAAGAGTTAAAAACTGAAAAGAAGCTCTTGATTTTAATAGTAGCCGCACCCAAAAAGCTAATTGAAAAAATTCAAACCACGATAGAGTATGCCGGTCTTATCCCTGAGTCGATCGAAAACGAATTAAGCGCTTCATCCAGACTAATAAGCCAATTTAATAAAAAATTTTTTTTACCTGATCAAGGAGGTGTAATAGTAGCTAACTTAGGTCTTAATTCAACTACTCTTGCTTACTTTGACCCAATTACCTTCAACATAAAGGAAAGCCATAATTTTGCTGTCGGTTACCATCTTTTTTTGAAAGAAATTGCGGTAAATGCTGACGCGGACGAAAAAAAATCAATAGAAATATTGCAAGGTTTTGACAATAAAAATAATTCTGCATACCCTGTTGAAAAAATTACAGGTCCTTTGATTCGAGAGTTTACTGCCGAAGTAAAAAGATTCGTAGCCGGTAAAAAAATTTCTGTAATCTATATTTTTAATCAAATATTCTTGTTTACAGCTTTAAGTAATTTTGTCACTCAAGCTGTCGGTGTTTCTACCCAAGTTCTTGATCCATATAAATTTATTATTAAGACCCCTATTACTGATTCGGCTAAAAATGAGCTCTCTTTATACGCTGCTAGTTTTGGAGGAAATTTAAGATAAAATAATGAGAAAAACAAAGATTAATTTGATTGTTAGCCGGCAGGACTACGAAAGATATGAGGGTATTTTTTATTCATTAAAAGTACTCATTATTGTTCTAATTCTGACTTTTACAGTTGTTTTTATATCCTTTTTTATCATTCTAAACGATAAAAATAAAGTCTTTAATAAGTTGACTAATCAAAAACAATTTTACTTAACTGCATTACAGGAAAAAAAAGGCGACGAGGCCAAGATTTTTTATATGCAAAAAAAATATTCCGATTTAAAGACTTTTTTGAAAGATGACGCTTTTTCAGCACCTTACTATAAGCTGTTAACTTCAGCTTTAAAAGAGAGTACTGAGTCTTCTAACCTAGAATCTTTTGAAATAAATAAAGACAGAAAAACATCTTTCACAATTACTTTTACTAGTTTTCCGGAGTTAGTCAATTTTTTTAAATTTGTTGAATCAGAGGCCTTTATAAAAAATTTTGAAAATATTTCCCTAAAAAGCTTTTCTATTATTGGAAACGTAGAAAAAAAAGAAAACTATGAATTAAGCTTTAACGGAATATTCACTCAATTAAAGGAGATTAATAATGAATAAAAAAAGAGTTAAACCATATATATTTCAGCTAGTTAAAAAAAATATACTTTACATTACTACGAATATAATATTGATCATTTTAATTGGAGTTGCTTTAAAAATGAGCCTAGATAGAAACTCAAGTATGAAGAAAAAAAATTCGTCTTTGACAAAGGAAGTACAAGAACTCCAAACAAAATATGATCTCCTTAATTATAAAGTTCCATCTTCCGAAGTTTTAGAAGAAAACATTCATTTTTTGAATAGCCTAATCCCAAATTCCGAAGATTATTTTTCTATAATTTATTCACTAGATAAGCTTTCTCAAAAAACGGGATTTATAGTCACTTCATATTCTGTCGATATGAGTAAATCTACTGCCACAAAATTAAAGCTTTCAATTACGGGATCGGGCGATACCACTTCTTTTATGAGCTTTTTGGAAAAATACAATTACTTCGGGGACCGACTTATTACATCTGACAAGATCGAATTAAGTCCACAGATTTCTGGAGAAATTAAAATTGACTTAACTTTTTATAATAAAAACATAGCCTTAGATTATGGAAAAAAATTTGATGTTAATGAAAAGATGATTGGGGAAATAACAAAATTAAAGGAGAAAGTTGAATATTCGTATAAAACCTCGGGCGTGGAAGAGCCAGACACCGCTTACCCCAGAAAATCAAATCCTTTTTAAAGTTTTTTTCTAATATTTTTGTTTTTAAGGAGTTTCTGAAGACCTTCTGAAATTATCGCACCTTTATTAGCCCAATAATCAAATCTCTCTTTTTTTATTTCAAATGCGACTGGATCAATGTTTGGATTATAGGAGCCTAGAGCTTCGATATAGTCACCATCCGCTTTGTATCGACGATTGACGGCCACAATCTTAAATGTGTGATAACCTTTTTTTCCTATTTTAAATAGTCTTAACGTTACTGCCATACTGTTATTATAATACAAAAAATTCTAAATACTAAATTCGAACATCCAAATAAATTATTGGTTATTATTTGATTATTAGGATTTAGCATTTAAGATTTCTTAATATATCATAGCGAGTCTAAATTTTCAAAAGCATTATTGGCGGCTTTTTCTTCTGCTTCTTTTTTTGACATTGCAACCCCGAGTCCCAAGCGCTTATTATTAAAATAAACTCCTATCTTAAAAATCCTCTTGTGCTCAGGCCCCTTCTCCTCAAGTACCTTGTAAGTTGGCGTCATCTTATATTTTCCCTGAATTATCTCCTGCAACTTACTCTTCCCTGACAAATAAAGATCATTTTTTACAATATAATCAAGTTTGTCTTTAAATAAAAAGTCGCATACAAATTTATAGGATTTTTCAAAACTCTGGTCTAAAAATATCGCTCCTATTAGCGCTTCAAAACAATCTGCTAAAATATTACGGTTATCCTTACCTCCACCTTTTATTTCTCCTCGCGAGAGCATAAGATAGTCATTAAGGCCTAGATGGTCTGACGCCAGCGCCAGGCTCTCTGTCTTAACTATGGCTGATTTTATCTCTGTATAGTCGCCCTCCTTAAGTTTGGGATAGTTTTTGAATAAGTAAACCGAAGTTATAAGAGATAAGACGCTGTCACCTAAAAATTCAAGTCTTTCATTTGACGGGAGCTTAAAAGTTTTATGCTCATTGAGATAAGACCTATGAATAAAAACATTCTCTAAAAGATCTCTGTTTTTAAACGTAATGTTTATTTTTTTTTCAAGAGGTGAAAATCGACTAGTCATAAGATTATTTAGATTTTATTGTTATCATTATAAATCTTTCCGAGTACAGCATTTACAAATGCATATGCTTTATCGCTCCCCATTTCGCGCGCTAGATCAACCGCTTCATTTATAACCACTTTTGGCGGCTCTTTTTTTTCCAGTATAAGCTCATATACAGCCAGGCTCAAGATGGCAAGATCAACCTTCGCAATTTTATCTATTGGAAACTTTGGTGCATGTTTCCTGATTGCGTCTTCTATTCCTTTTTGGTTTTTAACGATGAGAACGGTTTTTGCATCGAGTTTTTTTTGCTTTGTAAATCCTAAAGAAAATAGTTCTTGGACAATTTTTACCCGAGTGTTGTGACGAGGATCCATATTTTTTAGACGATAGAAATTAGTAAATGGAAGATGGTTCCATCCTCAAATAACCATCCTCAATCTTCTACTGTCTACCGTCTATTTATTACAGTACTTACACATCCTGTGGGGAAGCTTAGTTTTACCGCAATTTTTACATTTAACTAATTTTGGTAAAGACTTTGCATTAGATCCATTTCTTTTGCCAGTCCTTCGGGTCGAAAATTTACGTTTTGGTAGTGGGGCCATACGACTAGTGATTAGTGACTAGTCTTGCCTGCGCAAGCAGGGATTAGTTACTAATAATTTATAAATTAGAGAAAAGTATAACAGATTAATTACCTCTTGACAAACATAAAAGGAATACCTTATATTTAAACTATATGAAAAACTTCAAAGGTTTCACACTTATTGAACTTTTAATAGTTATAGCGTTGCTTGGTGCACTGGCAGTCGGCCTACTTGCCGCGCTTGACCCTTTTGAACAGCTCAAAAAGGGAACCGATACAGGTGTTAGAAATACTGTGTCTGAATTTCAAGGAGCTACAATTAGATATTTTGCTATAAAAAACTTCATGCCATGGTGTACAGATATTGATACTGATGGTACGTGTCTTTTTAACACAGATGGAACCGCCGATCCAGTCGCAGTTACCTTAACCAACTTACCAGCTACAATTGCCCAAATTGTAGCGACTGGTGAGTTGAAAACAGATTTTGAAACACTGGCGGGTAGTGGCACATTAGGAAAGATAATTGTTTTTGGCGATAGTGCTGATTCAAGTCTGACGGTTTGCTATAAACCAACATCAAAGTCATTTACGAATGATCCAAATACTAAATTCGACCCGGCAACTGGTGTAGCAAACGATGCTGACCCAGCTGGTACGTGCACAAATACTGGTGACCCAGCGACTAATGATTGCCTATGGTGCGTAAAGTAAGTAAAGCAAATTAATAAAAAGGGTGGCGAAAGCTACCCTTTTTTTGTAGATATTTGTATAGTATATTTATACTATGAATAAAAGAGCTTTTACTTTGATTGAATTAATGATCGTCATCGTCATATTAGGTATGCTTGCCGCGCTTATTTCCGGTAATTTTTTTACGTCGCTTGAAAAAGGAAGGGACGCCCGGCGGAAGGGGGACTTAGAACAGGTCAAACGAGCCCTTGAGATGTATTATGAGGACAAAAGGGAGTACCCACTAGCTTCGGAATTTTCCGCCTTGACTCCGCTTAAGGATCCCGATTCAACCAAGATATATATGCAAAAAATTCCGGCTGACCCGAAGTCAGGCGCTTCCTATGGTTATGAAGTAGATGTTGATAGGGCATATTTCCGACTCTATGCCTGCCTTGAAAATGATCTGCAGATTTTGCCGTACACCGCGGCCGATCTTGAAAAGACAATCGACTTTGGTTGTATTACCCAGTGCAAAGATCAGACAGATGCCGATGCAGATTGTATATGGGCAACATCAAGCACTAATACCAATCCTTAATACAAATTCTTCCCAGATTTATATTTATTCAGTAATTGTTTTTTAAGGTCGATCGCGTCCTGAAAATTAGACTTTAGAATTACCGCCTCATCAACAGACTCAAATGATTTTGCAACATACAAACTCTTGTCTGTAACATTTTTTTGGGCATCCGCCATAATCGAGTAGAATACGGCTAGGCTGTACGGAATTTTTGGGTCGGTAGGCGAAAGCACTTTCGCTTTCATTAACGCTTCAATTCCCATTTCAAGCTCATTCTGATTTAGATCCACTAAATAAAATAAGTATTTATTTTTGGCTCTAGTTTTCCAATATAGCCCGTTCTTTGGCGAGCTCTTTAGGCTTTTCAAGTTATAAAATTCTGACGCTTCCATAAATTTTTTAGCCAAATTGGAATTTTTTTGGTATGATGCAATCCCTGATAGATAAGCCAAAGAGTACGAAAATTTATCCTCATATACCGACTCTCGCCGAAGATTGATTGCTTTTTCATAAAGACCAGCCGCTTTTTGAAAATCATTAACCTTGGGATTCGAATACCCAATCGCTCTTGCATAATAATAATCAGCCATAAAATAGACTGAAATTGAAAATATTAGGTAGATTTCTATAGCCGTCGATAAAATAACTAAAATCCACTGCGTTTTCTTTAACTCCTGAAAGTTATGGTCCGAGTTTTTTTCATCAGCGCTTGTTGATAGTGAAAAAATAATTGCTGGAATTAAATAGAAATATAAATTAATCGTTGTAGTCGAAAAACCAACAAAATTTGTTATTAAAATTGTAATATATGACAATCCTAAACATAAAATTAATAATAATTTATCTTTATTTGCCTCTATGTCTTTAATTTTCAATTTGAAATTTTTAGTTTTTATTGAATTTTCAATATATAAATATTTTAATTTTAAAAATTGATTGAAAACTGAAAAATGAAAAATGAAAATTATAATTAAATATGAAATTAGACCCGTGAAGCCTGTTGTTGCAAAGTAATTAAGGTACTCATTATGGGCTTTGTTATACAGATAATCCCATTCGCTCGTTAAATTATGGGCGCTTGGCCTTACAAAATAATAACTATATGCAAAAGTTTCAAGTCCCGTCCCGAATAGCGGGTATTTAAATCCAAGATCGATTGCTCCTTTCCAGACAATTTTCCTGATATCCAAAGACTCCGTAACTCCCGAATTAGTACCTGAATTATCTAGGTCAGCCTTGTTTTGGTTTTTTTTATTTGTAATTTGAGATTCATTTGTTATTTGT
>Ga0075669_104_pt1 | contig 23518 bp, 32 predicted proteins | sample RifGroA2_FD_68413 | JGI IMG/M metagenome (GOLD analysis project Ga0075669, IMG submission 68413) | Microgenomates (Roizmanbacteria) bacterium GW2011_GWA2_35_8
AAGACGTTACAGTACGCTACTCCCCAGGAGATGTTAGAATTAGAATACTCTAAATTACCATTACAAGTTAATGTTGCGCTTAATTATTGAATGTAGGAAAAACCTACTGGTCAACAATATTTGATATAATTTTTTTATGAAATATCAGGAAAAAAAATATTTAGTTGAGTCATTTTCGTTAATTCTTGAGCTATTGAATAAAAAGAGAGCAATAAAAGGCGAAGAAGTTATTAATACTCATTACTATACCTTTCAAAAAAGTAATGACGTCGTTAAACTTGTAGAATTTGCTGATAAAAATGAAATTCATATTCTTAAAGAATCTCAGGGTAAATATACCTTAACTGAAAATATACCTGTTTCAAATCTAGGGGAAGGATTGAAGTGGCTGAAAAACAAAGGTTATAAATCTGTCAGTGTCGTTAAGATGGCTTACACGGATTATGACTATAAAGGTGGGATTGTAGGTTTGTATTTGATTAATGATTTTCTTTATTCTGTGATTCTTGATTTTCCAGATGGAATGCATGAAATCATGGAAAAAGAATTCGGATTAGATAAAAGCAAAGTGATTAATATTCCATATAATAAACTTCTGGAAAAGATGGATCGTCTGAGCACTGTCCCCTTAGGATGAAAATTGGAGACTGTATCAAAGAATAATTACAAAGCCGAAGATTATTAGCGTAAAAAGTTGATACTGAAACCTAAAAATACTTTCCTATATAACTCACATTGTGATAAGTAGAAATTAGGTCTATACTCTAAGTGAGAGTATAAATAAATGATCAAAAAAATTCAAAAAATCCGACTTCAATATAATTGTCCTTTTTGTAAAAAAGATATTATTGCTTCAAAAAAAACCGAAGTTTTTTATCGGAGTCAGTGGATAAATGGTTGTAATGAGTGCTTTGATCTGTCAATAAGCGAGGCAACGACGGTAGGTTTTCAAAAAATCGATTATTAAATCATTGTTTTCCTAGTTTTCTTCGTCTTATAAGCTTTCTCATGCTTCCATGCATCTTTTTTTTCAAAGAAGGTTTTGCTTTCTTATAGTTTCCTTTTTTAGTTTTGTACATGCCTAACCTTAACACTTGTCTCCCCCATTGTCAAACTAGTTTTAAGAAACTATTTGATATACTCTTTTAATGAAAAAGTTACTTAGATTTTTTTTATTTTTTTCATATTTAGTTTTTCTTGCATATTTTATTATTCTTTTTTATGTCGGAAAAAATGTATATCTCGATAACAAAAAAAAATCCGACGCCATTCTTGTTTTAGGCGCAAAAGCCTATAAAGGAAGTGACTATAATCCTTGTCTTTTTGCGCGAGTAGAACACGCTGTTGATTTATATAAACAAGGGTTTGGGAAAAAAATAATTATGTCTGGTGGCAATGATATTGAGGATATGGTTAATGAAGCCAAAATCATGAAAAAAATGGCTGAAGAATTAAAGGTGCCTTCAACCGCTATTATACTTGAAACTAAATCTTCTTCATCATATGAGAATATTTTTTTGTCAAGTAAAATAATGTATCTTTCTGGATTGAAATCTTTGTTGATTGTGACTGAGCCCTTTCACTCACCGCGCGCAGCACTCATCGCAAACAAGCTTCACCTTGACTATACTGTATCCCCTACTTTGACAAGTCAATGTTGGAACCGTTGGAAATTTGGGTCAAGATTTTTTTTAAGAGAGCCTTTCGCAATAATTTATTATTTTTTTAAAGGTCGTATTTAAACATTTGGTAAAATATCTTCATGAAGAATGTCATTATTACTTGCTCCGATAGTAAATATGGCGATTTTTTGATCGACCATTGGCTAAAATCTGTTAAGGCGAATGTTAATTTAAAAAATATAGATATTGTGATAATTGATTATGGCCTTTCTTTAAAACAGCTGAAAAAACTTAAGAACCTCAAAGTAACAATCTATAAAGGAGCTAAAAAATATCACATTGTTAATAAAAGATTTTTCGATGCCGGACAATTATTAAAAAATAAAAAATATGATCAAGTTTTATTCATTGACGGCGGAGATACGATAATACAAGAAGATATATCTCACCTATTTACAAAAGATAAAAATATATTCCGGGTCGTACCACTTGGTATGGAGGTACTTTTTTTCGAATGGTTTATCTTTAATAATTTTGAAAAAGGAATAAAAGAAAAAATTTGGAAAGTAGTCAAAGACAAAATTGTCATTAATGCTGGTGTAATTTTTGCACCTCACAACAAATTTATCGAACTTTGCGATCTCATGAGAAAGCTTATAAAAGATAAGTCGGCTTTTGGGCCTGACCAGATTATTTTGAATTATTACTTATATCAAAATAAATTTAAATTTATCGATAATAAATACAACTTCATGATGAGTACCGAAGAGAAAGGATTTCTAGTAAAAAAGGGGGTCTTTTATAAACCGAGTGGAGAAAAAATTGCGATTGTCCACAACGCGGGAATGGTAGATTTTTTCCGGCCAATAGATAACTTTGGGTTCGGTGAAGAATTTAACCAAATAAAACATTTAGTCTATCATGCTAAAAAAACCCAATATAAATTACTTGGTTTATACAAAAAGATTTTCTCCTAGAATCATTTAAATACCTCTACCCCCTCTCGGCTGCTTAAATAACTCTTCACCGTGCTTCATGAATTTTAAGGTGTCACCTTCTGAAAAAGGTGCTTGGACTTCAACGATCGCAACCCCTAAATGATTGTAGTAATGTGAAACTACGCCCACTTTTTGATCGGCCATAAATTCTCACCACCTTTCTAATATATAGAGTAACAGATAATTATTCCTTTGACTCAATCTCAAAAAAACTCATTTCATTTCCTTTGTCATAAACTGCTTTATAAGATATTACCTCATTATTATTTGACAAAATAATGGGTAAAATTTGCTTTAATTCATCAAGTAAATTAGGACTATTCATAATTTCAGTCTCAGTCATCCATACAAATTTTCCATCGCCAATGTTTTCTTTTAATTCACCACTTTGATAATCAGATACAATCATATGAAAATAAAATTCTTTATCTAGGTCTTTCAGATATGCATTACCTACAGCACGGATTTTAAGATTTTTAATTGTTAACCCTGTCTCCTCCATTACTTCCCGACGAGCCGCTTCAAATAGCCCTTCGTTAAATTCGCGGTGTCCTCCAGGAGCCATAAGAATACCCGGCATTATTTTTTTATCCTTATGCCGATGAAGCATAAGATATTTATTTCCCTTTTTTATAAAACACTCCAAAGTAATTGATATATTTCGATTTTTCATCAAAATTATTATAACAAAAACCCCGCCTTTTCAGGCGGGGCTAATTCTTTATAGACTTTATAAACTTTCGACTTTATGGACTTAGTAGCCCATTCCACCCATTCCTGGCATTCCAGCGCCTCCCATAGGAGCGGCTGGTGGATTTTTCTCAGGTAAATCGGTGATTAAAGCTTCAGTTGTAAGTATCATAGTTGCAACTGAAACTGCATTTTCAACTGCAGTGCGGACAACCTTTAGAGGATCGATAATTCCGGCTTTTATCATGTCGATCGTTTCGGCTTTAGCTGTTGACTCGGTTGCAAGGACATCAAATCCTTGGCCTTTGGCGCTTGCCGTCCTGGCTTTTGCGATCAATTCACCAGGATTTAAGCCTGCATTTTGCATAAGTTTTGCAAAAGGTGCTTCAATCGCTGTTTTTACGATTTCAAATCCAATCATTTCGTCTTTCACAGCCCCTGTCTTTTCGACATTCATTTTTTGACTAATATCAAGAAGAGCTACGGCTCCACCTGGCACAATCCCCTCTTCAAGAGCGGCTTTTGTAGCTGCGACAGCATCGATCACTCTTTCTTTCTTATCTTTCATCTCAACTTCAGTAGCTGCCCCGACATTAATGACGGCGACTCCACCTGATAATTTGGCTAATCTCTCCTGAAGTTTTTCTCGATCAAATTCCGAAGTATTAGCTATTAACTCTTTCCTTATCTGAGCAACTCTACCTTCAATTTTTGACTTCTGTCCTTTTCCACCGATGATTGAAGTGTTTTCTTTATCGGACTTTACTTTATCAGCTCGCCCACAATCTTCGACTTCCACTCCGTCTAACTTCTTTCCTAAATCTTCGGAAATCACAGTTCCACCTGTTAAGATGGCAATATCTTCAAGCATCTCTTTTCGTCTGTCTCCAAATCCAGGAGCCTTGACAACGAGAGCGTTGAATGTCCCTCTTAATTTATTGACAACGAGTGTTGCTAATGCTTCGCCTTCCACCTCATCAGCGATAATAACTAAGTTCTTGGAAACTTTTACAAACTTTTCCAAAAATGGCAGTAAGTCTGAAACCGCAGTGATTTTTTTATCAGTAATTAAAATATAGGCATCTTCTACTTCAGCCGTCATTTTATCGGCATCAGTTGCAAAATATGCCGAAGCAAATCCTCGATCAAATTGCATCCCTTCTTTGTGATCAAAAGTTGTCTCAAGGCTTTTACCTTCCTCAACTGTGACAACTCCATCTTTTCCGCCTACTAATTTCAAAGCTTCAGCGATCAATTTACCTAGTTCTTGGTCACCTGCTGAAATTGTTGCTACATTTGCCGCATCTTTTAAAGTAATTTTCGTTGACATCTCTTTAAGTTGAGATACTACATATTGACTTGCCTTCATTAATCCTCTTCTCATAACCATTGGGTTAGCGCCTGCCGTAATCATCTTATTTCCTTCATTCACGATTGACTGGGCAAGCACGGTTGCGGTTGTTGTCCCGTCCCCTGCAATGTCAGCAGTTTTTGAAGCCGCTTCCTTCACCAGCTGGGCTCCCATATTTTCAAAAGAGTCTTCAAGTTCAATCTCTCGAGCGACTGACACTCCGTCATGGACAACGTTTGGTGCTCCCCATTTCTTATCTAAAGCGACGTTACGTCCCTTTGGACCAAGAGTGGTCGCTACAGCGTCCGCTAATTTATTAACACCATCAAGTAATTTTTTTCTAGCTTCTGTTCCGTACTTAATCTGTTTTGCCATTTTATTTTTTGTAATTTATAATATGAAAATTAGCTCATGACCGCCATTACATCTTTTTGCTCTATTAATAACCATTCTTCATTCCCGACTTTTACTTCATTTCCTCCCCATTTTTTGTAAAGCACTTTTTGACCGACTTTAACAATCATTCCACAACTCTTCTTATCATCCTCACAACATCCGTCTCCACAGCAATCCGATCCGGGTCCAACTGCCATCACTTCACCAACCTGCGGCTTCTCTTTAACCGAATCTGGAAGGACAATGCCTGAAGGAGTTTTGGTCTCACCTTCAAGTGGTCTAACTAATACATAATCGAAAAGGGGTTTAATTGTATTCCCTGTTGTTTTTGCCATAAGCTTTTAGATAAAATGAATTTATAACTTAAGTTTTGACAAGGAACATCATAGCATGACAAAGCGGCTGAGCAGATTGAGCGGATTGAATTAGCGCTTAAATATGGAGGTAATTTATCACAACTTGATATCACAACAAAGTATATTGATTGGATCAGCCACTTACCATGGTACACTCAAAGCAATGATGTCCTTGATATAAAAAATGCTCTACAAGTCTTAAATAAAAATCATTATGGTTTGGGGAAAATAAAAGAAAGGGTGATTGAATATTTATCAATACTACTTTTACAAAAAGCAAAAAATGTCGATAAATTATTCCATGCCCCAAATCTTTTCTTTGTTGGATTAGCCGGAACTGGTAAAACTACTTTTGCTAAATCAGTCGCTGAAAGCTTAGGCCGCAAATTTGTAAGGATTCCGTTCGGGGGTCTTTCATCAGCGCTTGACTTAAGAGGTCAATCTAAAATTTCCCCAGAAGCCGAGCCCGGAATGATAATGCGCGCAATAAGAAGAGCCGGAGTCCGCAATCCTGTCATCCTTCTTGACGAGCTTGACCGAATTACTCCTGAGTCACGGGCCGCCATTATGGGCGTACTTATTGAGCTCTTGGATCCTGGGCAAAACGCTAATTTTGCCGACTACTTCATCGACTATCCATTTGATCTCTCCCAGGTTTTATTTATCGCAACTGCAAATAACACTAATAGTATTAGTACCGCTGTTATGGATCGACTTGAAGTAATTCAGATGCCGTCATATACTGACGAAGAAAAAATCAACATTGCCAAAAATTACGTATTTCCAAAATATGTAACAGAGGCGGGACTTACTGCAGATAACATCAAAATAGAGGATTCACTTTGGGAAAAAATCACGAGACCTCTTGGATTTGACGCCGGAATCCGAAGCTTGGAGCGTACTATTGAGGGAATTGTCCGTAAAGTTGCTTATAAAATCGTTTCCGCCCAAGGCCAGACTTTCACAATTAATGAATCTAATATCAAGGAGTATCTTTCTTAGTTTTCAATTTTTATTTATCATTTTTCATTTAAACATTTATCATTTCATTGAAAATTAAAAACTGAAAATTGGAAAATTCCTTAAGTGTAGCGATCTGCAACTTTTGAAGCACCGTAGGAGTAAGGCTTAATTTTTACTTCGTACCCAGATCCTCTTATCATCCCGACAACTTCATTTATCATGTCCCGCGTCTCACCATTATGGCCAATATCAACATGGATTTGGATATCATATCTTGAAATTCCGTTAGTTTTAAAAAAATTCACGAAGTTCTCTGAAGTTTCAAGCGACATCGTCGCCTCCTGATATATTCTTTCTTTTAAAGAAATCTTTCTATCTTGGACAATTCTTTTCCAAAAGTATATTCCACCCCAACCGACTCTGTGAATGATTAAGGCCGAGACAAAATCATATTTATTTTTTTCAATTTTCTGTGAGTCGGTGCCAACAACGATTTCATATTTTGCCAATTTGTCAGCCCCCATAAACTTGGAGACTATATTTTTGAGTTTTTCTAAATCAACTTTGCCGTAAGTCGGGCTTTGATAATCCATAAATTGATCCCTCTATTTTACCAGAAATGACGCTATAATGAATCTATGATGAAAAAAATCCAGGAGTTTCTTAAAGCTTTCAAAAAAAATTTCTTTCCATCTCTCAAGCAGGTTTTGAAAAGTACTAAATGCTGCTAAGTTTACTCGTTACAACAATTGAAATCAATAACTGAACTTAAGGCTTTTCCAAGCCTGGCAAAGAATCCCGTCTTTTCCTCAGGCTTTACCTCGACCGGAGGTGCAACGTGATTTACAGGAATTGGTAATTCTTCTACTTTTTCTTTGATATCTAAATTTTCCAATACTTTTTTGTCAATTGATCCGAGGTTTAGTCCCCAAAATGTATTATATAGATCGTATGATTTTTTAAATAAATCATAAGCTTTTATTTTATCTCCTTGATTAAGGGCTTTAGTGGCCACTTCCATCACTCTCATTGATGAGGCAAGTAAGTGCTTACTTATACACCAAACTTCACCCTCATAATCTTTAATTATCAGTTTTAATAATTCTTTCCTCATCTCACGCACTTCCTGAAGAAGATCAAAATAAGTGTTTTTTCCTGTTTTTTCGGCGGTAAAAAATAAGTGCTCTTCTATCGAAATCAGATTCATGATTGCAATCGACAGATCCTCATTTGACGAGAGGTCGAGACTCTCTCCTTTTTCAAATTTCTTAATTTTATCCATTAAATTTTTCACCTTATCTTCAGTTTTCATTTATATTAAGTGATGAGGCAGAGAAATTTTTTTCGCTTTCGAGGGGACCCAGACTCAGTAGGGTGAGACTCTCGTGCGATAAAAAATTGCGATGCCGAATCAAGAAATTATAATAACAATTTAAAAATAAAAGTCACCATCAAAAGAAATACTAAGGGAACAATCACTTTTTGAAAATTGAATAATTTTTTACCCCTATTCTTCATTCTAATAAATTTATCAGTGAAATTTGCAAGGAAAAATGTCATCATCCCAAGCGTCATACCAAAAAACACCTTGTCAATTCCCAAGTATGAGTTGCCAGGATGGCCTAATTGTTTGGTATAAGAAAGATAAAATAAAGTACTAATATAAAAAACTACTGTCCATAAATATGGACTATTGAATAGTTTATTTTTGATTTTTGCCGCCAAGAAAAACGCTATTGCAGTATTTAATCCAGATATCCAGATCGAAACAAGTAGGTCGTCTATTCCTAGTTTTTTAGCAATCAATAGTCCTCCACCAACGGTGATTATACATACCGGACAATTAGCATAAACAGGTTTAAAAAACATATATTAAATTTTTTTACCTCCCCAACGCCATTCTGGTTTTTCGCCCTTAAGATAACAGATAATGATTAATAGAATTGTAGCAAAAATCGTTTCTATAATTCTTTTTGTTTCCATACCTCGATAAAAAAGATAGATTAGATAGATCGATAAGATTATCCATCCCTGCCATGATGAAGGATACCAGCCCCATCCGTAATTTTTTGCTCTAAACCACAAAATATTCTTCTTAATCATAAGATTATTTTACATATTACTCCTTTAAAAATGAAAGATTATAATCCGAGAATACTTTTTATTTTCGAGATTAATGTCGGTGACTGAAGTCCTTTCAGTGCATTTCCCCACTTCTCTTCTACTTTAAATTTTCTATCTAGGTCTTCTTTTTCCTGTGAAATAATTTCTTCAATCCGATTTTCTTCATTTTTATCTAACCAATAACCATCTCCATTAGCGCAAAAATCCAATTCCAAATCTTCAAATCGATAATTAAATCTTTTCATTTTTTGTTCACATTTTGGACAGTTCTTTTCGCTTTCTTTGACATTTGTAATCATCGTGCCCTTAAACTCATCTTGATCAAAGACTGTATCTTCAAGCAAGTCAACCTCATGAGATTCAAACCACATTCCTTTGCATTTTTGACATTGCTCAACTTCAATCCCTTGATACTTATTCAACTCAAGTTTTCCATCACAATTTGGACATTTCATATCAGATTATTGTACCTTAAAAATATTAAAAAATCTTGTTATTTAATCACTTCCTCATCAACGACTTTTATAGCGTTGGAGTTTGTGTGAGAGTTAAGGTCACAGTGGGAGTCGGGGTAGTAGTTGATTGAGAAGTGGGACTTGGAGTTGGACTACCAGTTGGTGACGCCGATTTAGTTGGCGTTGCAGTTACAAAAATCTTACCTCCAGTTACAATGACTACATCAAATTCACTGTCTTCATCAAGGTTGGTTGATTTAACCGTAATTTCATCAAAGGTAGATTTTAACTCGTCTTTCATATTGCTCACAATTTCCTCAAAATTAATCTTTGCTTCAATTGTAGTAACTTTATTATCGAATTCCTCTGCATTGCCAGTTTTAATGTTGTCAGCGCTATATCCTACCTCTTCAAGCGCTGTTACAACTTCGCCTGCCTGGCCAGGTGTGCCGGTTCCATTTATTACTTGAATTTTTACTGACGATTTTTCAATTTTTGGCTTTTCAGTTGGAGTCGGCTCATTTTTTTCGGCAACAACTTCTTTTTTTTCTTCAGTTTTTTTTGGCTGATTGAACATGATATAACCGCCAATAACAGCTGCAACCAAAACAACACCAATAATAATTAAAGGAGCTTTATTATTTTTCTTTGGTAGATTAGGAAATGTATTTAAATTATCGTCCATAAGTACAGAACTATTATAGCTCCTATTATTTATTCGTCAACCCCAAAATAAATTAATAGAAATATGCTGCTCTGGAACCATCCTATCTTATAAATCTTATTACTTTAAAAACTTACTAACCAACGTAATACAAAGGTAATATTTTTTTATTTACTTTTTTTAATTTTGAGAGAGAAATATTATTTGCATTTTGTATGTTTTTTATAGTAGTGTTTACTGCGATATGGAGTTTTCTTATCAAGCCAGGATAATAGAAAAAAACATTAAGTACGTTGGAACCGGCCGGATCAACCGAAGATAAATATCCATCTTCTCTTTCGGTTGGTTTAAATTTGTCTGGTTGAAAAAGTTTAGGGTCAAAGTTTAAATCCTGAAGGAAATCTGCGTGTAATGTATATTTTTTGTATTTTTTAATACTAGATTTGCGATCATAATCGGAATGAATACTATTTCTCCCAGTATGCATATTTGGATTACGTAAACAATACCAAAATGCTTCAACAACTTCTAAAGGCCATAATGTTATCTGTTCTAGCCAAGATATAATATCTTTTTCTTTTATATATTTATCATTCCTCAAATCAATGTGTGCTAGCAAGTTTAAAAGAGTAAAAATATTAAAAAGGAGTTCAGCTGTTTCAAGAATAGGTATCTGATTTTGTTTATGTAAATCGATTATTTCTTTCTTCCTTTTTTCGATATGATAAAGTCTGTATTCTGACTCAGATTTGGTACTTTTTATCCAAGCTTGTCTTATCTCTCTATGATTTATTTTTTCCATGGTGCGGAGGGTACAGGGGTCGAACCTGTTAGAGCTTACGCTCACGAGTTTTCAAGACTCGCGCATTACCGTCCTGCCCACCCTCCTTTTTGTTTAACCAGCTTGTTAATAAAAAATGTTTTTCGTAATGACAATTGGGGCAAATTAATTCTAAATTGCTTAAGTTATTATTTAGTCTATTCTTATCCTTGTGATGAACTTGTAATATTTCATATTTATCATAATGACACCTTTCACATATTTTACCTCTCTGTTGTAATAGTCTAATTTTTAAACTCTGATAGTTTTTTACCTTGTCCTTTGGTCTATTTAATTTATATTTTATTCCTGTTCTATGTTTATTCGCACAACTTCTAGAACAGGTTTTTTTATGTAATCCTGAAAGAATCATTTTGCCGCAAATAATACAAGGTATTTCTTTCCTGCAAGAAATACCATAACAACTAGCGCTGCAATAAACTCGCTTGCTATTTCTTTTTATCTCAATGGGTCTTTTATATATAGGCTTGCCGCAAACAACACATTTAGTATTTGGGTTTCTAATATATCGCTCAGTCATTAGTCCAGTATGCCACAAATTATCAAATTGCTCTGCCACCTCTCCTTTGAGGCGCGTGGGGGAATCGAACCCCCGCAGTAGATGTTTTGCAGACATCTGCGTTTCCACTTCGCCAACGCGCCATTCTGGATCTAATTTTACTTCAAATGAGCATTAATCACAATTGAAGTTATAATATATTATGGATAAATTTTACTTCTTAGCTCTTTTTTTGTTTGTAAAAAGTATTTATATTCCATTAAACAAAAGAAAATCTAAATATTATTGGAAAATCCAATTTGACGATCATATTCCATTTATTCCAATATTTATAATTCCTTATGTCGGTTATTTTCTTTACATTATTGCAACTATATTTTTATTGTGGAACACAAAATATATTTATGTTTTTTTCGTGAGCTATATTATTTCTTATGTTTTGGCTGGATTATTCTGGTATTTTTTCCCTAATGGAGTTAAAAGACCTAACATACAAGGCAAAAATATATTTAGAAAATCAATTCTGCTGATTTATAAACATGATGGAGATTCTAATGGTTTTCCAAGCGCTCATATTTTTGCCACATTAATTTGTTCTTATTATTTATTATTGGCATTTCCAACCTTTTCAATAACGATTTCAATAATTTGTTTATTAATCTCTATTTCGACCGTCTTTGTTAAGCAGCATTATGTACTGGACATATTAGGAGGGTTAATGACTTTTTTCTTAAGCATTTTTGCTGCTTCTTATTTTCTACCTCTATAACTAAATGAAGCCTGCTTTGGTAAAATAGAGGATATTGGAGGGTTCGCATAGCGGCCAATTGCACGAGTTTCGAAAACTCGAGGGAGTAATCCCTACAGAGGTTCAAATCCTCTACCCTCCGCAAAAATGAACAATCTATTTTTTTTAAAATATGGAGGTATTATATCGGTTCCATTGTTTTCGTTAATTGCCTTAATATTGATATCAAAAACAAATAACTTCTCCTTTTCTAGCAGTACTGTTTCCAAATCAATTCATCTATTAGAAAAATCTTCATACAAGACTTTATTTAAAATAAACTTTTTATTAAAATCTTTTCTAGATTTGTGCTTCTCATTATATGTAATAAATTACCTCAGAATTTCTTTGTTATCATTCCTCGGATTAAGTCTTATATTTGAGCCGATATTTTTTGGTCTATTAGCTTATTACACTGAAAAGAAAAATTCATTTTTACATGGAGTATTCATATATGGTAGCGTTTTCTTTTTTCTCATTTATCAAGTTCTTTTGTCCTTATTAATCAAAAATCAAATCTTTATTATTTATACCTGTATTCAGGCAATTCTAAGTTTTTTTATTGCATTTGGCTCACTTTTTTATAAACGGACTAATGTTTATATTCAAATAATCTGTGTGTCAGTCTCATATGTTTGGATGTTGATTTTTGTTTTTAATTATTTATAAATTAAATATAAGATCTAAAAAGCTCCAGACTCGAGCGCTCTGCAAAATGTTTTCATTTAGAAAAAAAATATTCGGAAAACAAAATAATAAAATAATTTTCTTAATATGTGGCTGGCCAGGGAAAATTTGGCACTATTATTTCACTGCAAAAATATTAGAAATTAACGGTTATCGAAGTATTGTGTATGAATATGACGATAATATTCTTACTTCATCAATAAAAGATACTATTAAGAATACAAATATTGTTAAACAAGAAATCTTAAATCAAATTAATAAATTTAAAAAGCAAGGCCTGCAAGACTTTTCAATTTTTGGAACTAGTTATGGATCTATTATCACTTTTATGATCGTAAATCAGTCAAAAGATATTTCTAAAATTATCATTAACTTAACAGGCTTTGATTTAGCTGAAACAGTTTGGACTTGGAATAAAGGAAAAGACTCTTTAGTAAAAAATGGAATTGTTGAACAAAATATTTCGTTGAAATCTCTAAAAGAAAAGTGGCGTGAATTAAGCCCGATAAATAATAGTAATAAATTGGAAAAAGCAAAAATACTTTTTTACCTCGCCAAAAAAGATGAGGTAATTCCATATAAATTGCAAACAAAGCTATTAGAAAAGTTAAAAAAAATAAATCATAGGATACAAATATATACTGACAGAAAGTTGAATCATTTGTTTTCCGCATTGCTTAATTTGCTTTGGTATAAAAGGTATGCTAAGTTTCTGAACGACAAGAATTAGGCCTAAATCTCCACTGGTCCAGTGGAAGAGGCACAAAAAAATTAAAAGTTTTGGACTCGAGTGTTATTCGTCGAGGTTTTATATAATCAATTATGATTCATGTTTTATTCGATATAGATGAAACAATGGTTTCTTTGCCTAAAGGACTTAATTCACGAGCTTCCGGACTAATGTTTAAAAAAGTGTTTAATGTTAATACTAATGAAGAAACTGTTGATAATTTTTCTAAAACAGAATCTTGGATAATCAAGGCAACGTTAGATAAAATTGGAGTAAAAATTAAAAAAGTGCCTGTTACAACATATAAAGTCTGGGCTGAAGAAACAAGTAAAATGCTTTTAAATATCAAGGCTAAAGTTTTACCTGGTATCCCTGAATTATTAGATAATCTATCAGAGAATAAAAAAATCAAGCTATCCTTTTTAACTGGAAATTCCCCATGGAGAGCAGATGCAAAATTACATCAAACTAAGTTGTGTAAATATTTTGTAAGTTCTTCACAACATAAACTAAGAGGAATTTTCGGAGATATTTCCGAAGAGAGAATAGATTTATTAAAAACCTTCTTGAAAAAAATCGACAAAAATGACAAAGTCATCATCATTGATGATTCTCTAATAGGAGCTATGATGTCTAAAGTACTTGGGGTCCCCTCAATATTGGTCGCGACCGGTAAAATCCCTAAATCCTTATTAAATAAGTATTCGAAAAACGTTTTTGATGATTTTGGAAATAATCGATGGAAACGAGTTGTTTCGATTATAGAAAACATTTAAACAGTAAGATTTTAAAAAAACCATAAACGCTTTGCTATAATTAATTTCAATGAAATTTACACTTCTTAATGAAAATTCTGCTGGAAGAAAAAATCATAAATTATGCCTGGCTGAGTGGGGTCTTTCAGTATTTATCGAAATAAATAATGTCAAAATACTTTTAGATTCAGGACATACTGACGTTTATAAACAAAATGCTAATAAATTAGGTATAGATTTAAATCAAGTGGATTTTGTAGTTTTATCACATAACCACTGGGATCACACCGGTGGCTTGCGATTTCATGAGTTTAAGGAAAAAAAGAAAATCATTATTCACCCCCAGATTCTTGACAAACTACCCCAAGATGAATCAGAAAAAATAAAGAAAGATTTTGAAGTTGTCACCTCGACAAAACCTTTGGAATTTTCAAAAAATATTTTTTACTTAGGAGAAATCCCAAGAAAAAGTAATTTTGAAAAGGGAGAATGGAAGAGTGACCCGATGATAGATGATTCTGCTATTGCGATAAAAACTAGCGAGGGAGTAGTGGTAATTTCTGGTTGTTCACATTCAGGGATATGTAATATCTGTGAATATGCAAAGAAAATAACCGGTCAAAAACTTCTTGGGGTTATTGGAGGATTCCACTTATTTGAGGATGATATGGAAACAGTAGCAAAAACAATTGAGTATTTCAAAACCGAAAAACCGAAGCATCTTTTTCCGATGCACTGCGTTGACCATGCTGCCATGTCTATGTTCTATAATACTTTCCAATGTAAAAAATATTCGTCAGGCGATACTTTTGAGATTTAAAAAGTAATAATTAATATGAAATTATTTCGTTATCGTAAACCATCAATAAACAATGTTCTTGGCATAACCAAAATAAAGCGCACTTTTAGAAAAGCATCTGGATTAAGTACGATTGAGCAATTTACAAAACCAAGTCGCATTAAGCAATTAATTAAGCAAAAAGTTGGAATTTACTCCCCGACTATGACCGTTGTCCGTCAAACTTCAAAAGGGAAATTACCTACTTTTTTTGGAATTTTTGGAAAGAAGATATAATTTTCTATTTTACCCGTGGAAAAGGAATAAAATTTGAAGAATTTTTTAAGTTTGTGAGAAATTGATTATATTAACCTCATAGTATAAAATATCGTCAGTATGATTAATAATATTAAGATCTGTCGATGATCAAATTGACAATCTTTTTGTTTTTGGATTTGAAAACGTCCAAAAATTATAGTTAATCTATATATGAGCGTTATTAATCATTCATCCCTAATAACCTCTCAAATAGACAAATACTTGACTAAGGTCATAATAAATTCCTCAAAGGTTTTCTCCCATTTATTCAGCGTTGACACTGCTTTTCCGAAATTACCACTTAATGAAAGGGGGCGTTTTAACTCAACTGGTCAATGTGCTACTGCATCCAGATTACTGAAAGACATTATTAATGAAAAATTTCCAAATCTTGAACTTTCAAATACATTTGGAAACGTTGAGAATAAATTAACTGGCCACATCGGGACATTTCACACGTGGTTGGAAATTAAGGATCCAAATGATCCATATATCATCGATATTACCCCAAAACAAAAATACGCCTTTGGCTCCGACTCTCCAAGCCTAATATTAGGTAGACAGAGTGAACTATCGGTCTTAGGGCTTAGATATTCAGCTATTCGATATGATACAGACGAAATATTAAAGAATAAAAATATTGAGCCAGGTGCAAAAACTTGGGAAAGATATAAAACCTTAAAAGAAAGATTCCAAGTAATTCAAAGAACAAAGAATCTTTATAAATTAATTAATAATTTAAAAATTTTTATTCCTGTTGGCGATGAAAAGAATCGTAAAGAAATAATCAGATATTTTTCGAAAAATTTTTTTTATGACAATATCATTGATATTAATGATATTTATAAAGTTATTTCTTTCTTTTTACTTCAAAATCTTAAAGAAACTTTTCAAATTAAATATATTTCAAAATTAGTTAATAAGCCAGATTTTTTTAAAGGTTTATATCAATATATTAAAAAAATACGTAAAAATTTAAGCAACTTGAATTATTATTCAGAAAGAGACAGTATGGTTTATTTCTCAGGAAATCAAAAAATATCAAAAAAAATGAATTCGATTTTAGTTGAGAAAATAGCTAAAAAAATTGTAAATATGTCTTTGTTTAGAATGCTCGCATCCGAATTGATAATAAGTGAGTTAGCAAAAAAAAATAATCTATTAATTACAGGTGACTATGAAAGAGACGTCGATTTAATTGATACGACGATTTTTGAAATACTTGTCGTGAGTAAAAATAAATTAAATGAATTTAATCATATCAAACAACTTGACCCAATAATTTGCGACTTCAAATTGAACCATTTGAATGATTATCAAGATATTTATAATAATTTTATAAAGATTATTAAGAAACAAAGTCAAAGAAAACTTTTAACCGTATTGCAAAAAACGTCAAAAATAAAAAAAATGGAATGGCAAATATCCGATAACCCATTTATTGTCTCCATAAAAAATCATATTAATAAAAATAGAACTCTTCCAATGGATTTGCAAATTCAAATTATGCTTTACTTAACAAGTTACGATTATAAGTACGTATGGTCTGGTAAAACAAATTCTTTGATGAAAGTAGCAAAGTCAATCAATGATAATAAGGGACATGAATCAAATCAATTCTGGGATATTTCTTTCAAACCTAACGAAAAAATCATTAATAAAGTCATTACGCAATGTGAGGCCCAATTAGATTCACTTTATAAAGAATTTCCGAATAATTTAAAAATATATTTAGAAAAGCTCATTTCTGATAAACCTCCGGTCAATCTTCAAGGTGAAATACGGATAATTCGTAAGGGAAATATATCCATTAATCACGCATCTGGAACTAGGATATATTTTAAAAAAACAAATAAAAAAATAAATACGATTATGGGTAAATTTTTCCATTATCTCCATTCTGAAAGAGTTGAAAAAGGAACGCTAGGTTATGGAGCATTTCTTAAGGATTGGCCGATTCCATTTGCTTGGCTGTGTTTTTCTAAAATCGATAGAGAATATAAAAAAAATATGTATCGTTTTTTTAATTTGGAGTCCTATCGAATTTTAGAAATCACTCGAGGATGGAACGCTTCTTGGGCACCAAAAAATATGATGTCTAGCTTATTTAGTTATGCTACTAATCAGATAAAAAAAGATTGGGTCAAAAAAGTGAATAACGGACATTATATCAATAAACCTCTACTTGGCTTTAGTACCGTAATCAATCCCAATCTTGGTTTTACCGCTAAGTGGTTAAGGGGCTCTCAATTTTTTCCTTGTGGGTTTAGACCAGCTTTAACTTATTTCTATCCAGACAATAACAATAACCATGTCGTTGTGACAAGAAGACGTTTTTTGTCTCAGTTTAAAGTTGATAAATTAACCGATCTGCACAATCATAAATCCATAGTAAAATCCAAAATGCCGTTATTACCCCTAATCGAATTAATTTTAATTTTTGATAAAAATAAAAGGACTCAGTTTATAGATAATCCGTATTTATATTACATTCCTAAAAAAGATTATGAATTACACTGACTCAATAAGTAAATTTTTTTCGGAATATGAAAAGAAAAAGATTGTTTTAATGTCTTATCGAACAGTAAATCAATGGAAAAAAGAACTTCTTGTATTTAACGACAAATATAGACTTTTAACAAAAAAAGATGTTGATTATTTAGCCGAGATTTATGTTAAGTTAAGCATAATAAAGCGATGGAGAAATAATCCTTTTTTAAGTGATAGACGAAAAGATAATGTATCTTCTCATTCTTACATGTTTGCATTTGTCATTAAAAATTTATTTGATAATTTAATATTCATTAAACCCAATAAAGTTAGCCTATTACTAATTAAAAAGGCACTTATACATGATATAGGTGAATATAGGGGTGAATTATTAACTTATGCCGAAAAAATACAAGGTAAGCTGTTGAGCGACAAATATAAATCAATCATTGAGTCTAAGCGTGCAGCCTCGTTAATCAAAAATATAGCTTTCAAAGACTTTTTGTGGGTAAAAAAATGGATTTATATTTATGGACAATATCCTATTGGCAGCTATTGGAGGAACTTTTTTAAGTTATTTGATAGATTAGAATCTGAGATTCATTCTGTTTACTTCTCTGATAATAATCGGAGTTTGAATACGATCAGAAAAATGTTTAAACTTAATAAATCAGTTAAAAACAGTGAAGTAATAAATATATATAAAAATCGCTTGCTTTCAATGTGTCATGATCCCTATATAAAAATGAGGGCCGGTTTTTTACAGGATAAAAATCTAAAATCTATTAAAGAAAAAATTAATGATGCAACTTTTTACTTTGTCGACTTTATTACTAAAATGCAATTAAATCATTTTTTATTAATTAAGTATAATTATGAAAATCGTTCCGGTTGTGATTTCAATCATCAAAAAAAATAACAAATATCTTATAACTAAGAGGGTTGTATTTGATGAAGAAGATAAGAGATTTTATCCTTTGGTATGGAATATCTCTGGAGGAGGGATTGAATTTGGTGAGGCACCCGAGGAAGCCTTAATCCGTGAAACGAGGGAGGAATTAGGAGTTGAGTTAAAAAATATCATTCAGATCCCGAAGGTATTTTCTGAAGTTCGCGATCATTGGCAGGGACTTTTTATTGTTTTTGTGTCTGAATTATTAGACTCAAATGCAAAAATAATCCTAAATAGTGAAGCTGGCGAGTTTGGTTGGTTCACCCTTAACGAGGCAAAAAAACTTAAGCTAATGCCAAAAACTATAGAAATGCTTGAAGAAGCTGATAAAATATAGGAATGTTCGTCTTATTACTACTGTCAATCTCGGGCCTCATCGACTCTCTGTATTTAACTTGGGAGCATTATCAAAAAGTAATCCCTCCATGCACGGTGAATCACCTGCTGCCCATTTTGTCTGACTGCGGTAAAGTGCTTACAAGTCCATACTCAGTTGCATTCGGAATCCCACTTGCCCTTTTTGGCGTTTTTCATTACGGATTACTATCAGTTTTATTTACCTCTACTTTTTTTTCAAAAAATAAATTAATCAAATATGCTGCAATTATTGAGTCAATCGGTGGATTATTTGCCTCGATTTATTTCATGTATATCCAATTAATCGTCATAAAAAGTATCTGCATATATTGCACGCTATCGGCGCTCATTAGTTTTATTATTATTTACTTGGTTTTCAAAAAACTAAGAAAAGAAAGGTTTGAGCTGCATAAAATTAGTTGGAAGTAAATTTATCTATAAAGATAAGTCTTTAAAGCAAAAGGTAAGTGGAATAACATTTGAAAATCCAGTAGGTCTTGCCGCCGGCTTTGATTACAATGCCAATCTTACTCAGACGCTTTATTACCTCAATTTCGGATTTCAAAGCGTCGGAACAATTACCAATATTCCTTACGAGGGTAATCCCCCTCCCCGCTTGGGAAGGCTTCCAAAATCGAGATCACTTATGGTTAATAAAGGATTTAAGAATTTAGGTGCAGATTTAACTGCAAAAAAACTTGTCTTGAGCGGCGCCGACGGATTTAAAATCCCACTCGGAATAAGTATTGGCGTCTCTAATTCAAAAAATATAATTACTCTATTTCAAGCAATTGAAGATATCAAAAAATCTTTTCAAATATTTGAAAAAGCAAAAGTAAATAATAGTTATTATGAACTTAATATCTCATGCCCTAACTTAATAAATACGAAAAACTTAAGTTTTTATCTTCCTAAAAATCTCCAATTACTCCTAACAATGATCAATAAATTGCGGCTGAAAAAACCAGTATTTATAAAGATGCCAATTGAAAAAACTAATCGCGAGATTTTGGTGATGCTAAAAGTCATTACACAACATAAATCAATCAAAGGTATAATTTTCGGAAATCTCCAAAAAGACAGGAATCATCCATCACTCGTTAAGTCCGAAGTTGAAAAATTCAAGGTTGGGTATTTTTCCGGCAAGGCTTGCGAGGAAAGATCTAATGAGCTGATTAAATTAGTCTATAGAAAATATAGAGGAAAACTTATTATTATTGGCTGTGGCGGAGTCTTCTCTGGAGCTGACGCTTACAAAAAAATAAAGTTAGGCGCAACTCTGATCCAGTTAATAACCGGTATGATTTTTCAAGGCCCACAACTTATCGCGCAGATTAATTTAGAACTAATCGACCTTCTCAAAAAAGATGGATTTAGAAATATTAAAGGGGCGATTGGTAAGGAGAATAATTAATATATATCTATTTGATTAATCAAATAGATAATTTGTATAATTGATTAATTAATTAAACGCTGTATGAAAACACACGTTCTTAAACTTCCTAAAGATTATTCGTTCGAAAAAGTTGGTATTAAAGGCAAAAAATATTTTGCTCAAGAATTAACTAAAAAAAGCGGCTTTGTTTTTGTAGAAACTGAAAAAGGTCATCAAACAATTATTGTTAATCATAAAATTGACTGTTTTTATTTTGTTTTAGAAGGTAATGGATACTTTAAAATAGATGACGTTAGAGAAACTTTTTCAAAATATGATTTAATTGTAATACCCGCAGAATCTAAATTTACCTATAAAGGTAAAGCAATATTTCTTAGGATTACAACACCGCCTTATTATCCCGAACAAGAAGAAACTTTACAATGAAAACCATCAATCAAACTTCAGCCGGAGGAATCGTCTTTAAACTAATTACTAATCACCAATCACTAATCACTAATCGTCTGTGGTTAATTGGCCAACACTCACAACATAAGGGATGGGTATTTTTGAAGGGATTAGTCGGGGACAAGGATGCTGATGAATCGAAGGAAGCAGCAGCACTACGGGAAGTTGAGGAAGAAGGCGGAATTAAGGCCAGAATAGTTATAAACGAACCGATAGTCGTCAGTTATGAGTATGTTTGGAAAAATGAACTGATCAAAAAAACAGTTTATTATTATTTAATGGAATTTGTATCAGGTGACACTAAAAATCATGATTGGGAAATGAGTGATGCTAAATTTTTACCGGAAAATGAGGTAAAGAAAACTCTTACCTACCCTTCTGATAAGCTCGCTTTTGAAAAAGCTCTGAAACTAATATAATGGAATCATGGAGGAAAAAAGGGACCGGTTACAGATATTCAGATACAACGCAATTCTATCTATTTTATTTTTCTTTCTATCGACTTTCTATATAGGCACACAAATAAAAAATTTCGATCCAGCGCGATTTACAATTTCGCAAATGAGTAGATTTTTAACTCCCGAAAAACTCTCATATCGGTCCTATCATTTGGGTTGCTTGGTTTTTTCCCCACCCATTTATATCACGAAATACATCTTGCAATTGTTATAGTGATGTTTTTTACCTGGACTTTATCAGAGCATTTATTTGCAAACCTTACTGAAAATGATGGATTTATATTTTTCACAAATAACTTAATCCTTATTCAAATGGTTATCATTTTTTTCTTTGTTGTGACAAAAAACTTTAACGCAATTTTTGAAAGTATATATCTATTTGCAGTATTTGTATGGCTAATTATTTTTATTAGTAGACACTTGAAAGATTAACTTGTGAACGGGCGAAGGGAATTTCCCGCCTTTTGCGGGATCCCGCAGTGGCGCGGAGAACCCTCTGTCTCCCCGGCCGAGGCGGGGCATTTTATTGATTAAATTTAGAGCGGTGGATGGGATTTGAACCCACGACCTTCTCCTTGGCAAGGAGACATTCTACCGCTGAACTACCACCGCATTAATCAACTTCTTAAATGCATTGCCGCCTTTATATGACTTTATTTCTAACTCTCTTTTCCTACCATCGGATAATGCATTATAGTTTTCTTGATAAATTAATTCAAATGGTCCCCTATTTCGCAAAGAACGAGTTTTATTTCTATTATGCTCCGTAAGTCTTCTTTCAATATTGTTTGTGCACCCGATATAATACCCACCCGTTTTTGTTGATTTTAATATATAAACTGTAAACATTTTAATCCTCGACCTCCCCGCCGTGGCGGGGCATTCTACCGCTTCAACTACCACCGCTTATAGACTTAGTCCCTATATTCTATCAAAGCTCTCTCTAATATCTCGATTGCTTTTCTTAAGTCGTCACTATTTAAAATATAAGCAATTCTCACCTCATCTTTACCTAATCCAGGCGTACCATAAAATCCAGCAGCCGGAGCCATCATAACAGTAGTATCATCAATCCTAAAATCAGTTAGCAGCCATTTACAAAAATCTTCGCTATTTTTTACTGGCAATTTGACAATAGTATAAAAAGCTCCTTTAGGTTTTTCCAAATATACACCCGGAATTTTTTTTAATCCTTCATATAAAACGTCGCGCCTTTTTTGATATTCCTTATGGACCTGTTGAAAATAATCGTCTTTTACCTCCGTTAATTTAGACGCCATGAATTGGTCGATCAATCCAGAAGAAAGCCTACCTTGCCCTATTCTAAGAACTCCAGCGTTAATTTCTTTATTAAGAGTTATAAGCATCCCAAGCCTAGCTCCACAAAGACTATATCTTTTTGAAAGACTATCAAGAAGAATTATTTTTTCCGGCATTTTTTTCATGTAGTCTAAAACCGATATATGCTTCATTCCATCATACACAAATTCACGATATACTTCGTCGCTGATAAAAAACAGGTTGTGTTTTTCACAGAGCTCCGCAAGCATATCCATTTCCTGTTTTAAATATACTGTCCCTGTTGGATTTGACGGATTACAAATCATGATCGCCTTAGTTTTATTGCTAATTTTTTTTTCAATCTCCGATTTAGTTGGTAGATGAAATCCTGTTTTTTCTTCGGTTTTAATCGGTACAAGCTTAATACTATTTACAGCAGCATACGAGTTATAATTTGCATAAAAAGGCTCAAACACAATCACTTCATCTCCTGGTTCTGCCACCGCAAAAAAAGTCATTGATATTGCCTCGCTCCCCCCCGTTGTCACTTGAATGTTTTTTTTCTCTATAAATTCATATCCAATTTTGTGGTAATAAAATTTAAGAGCTTCCAAAAAAACAGGTTCACCTTGAGATTGGCTATACCTAATAGGATTTTGCGACCAATTGTTTAATGCTTTTATCATAACTTCGGGAGTTTTAATATCTGGGTCGCCAATATTTAAATGCAAAATTTTTACGCCATTCTTTTTTGCTGCGGTAGCATAGGGAACAAATTTCCTCATAGGAGAAGCTGGAACTTTCATTAGCCGTGATGAAACAGTTGTATTTTTCATATTTATTAATTAATAAAAAAGTGCCGAGAGTCAGAGTCGAACTGACATCTGAGGTTTTTCAGCCCCCCGCCGTGACCACCTTGGCTATCTCGGCATGAAAAGTGCGCTTGCTTGGGATCGAACCAAGGGCATCTACTTTATAAGAGTAGCGCTCTACCGCTGAGCTACAAGCGCTTATCATGGTAGATAATTATACAAAATAAATAGAATAATGTGGACTTAGCCAGAATCGAACTGGCGACTGGTCAATGCGAATGACCCGGTATACCACTTACCTATAAGCCCTT
>Ga0075669_124_pt1 | contig 23336 bp, 15 predicted proteins | sample RifGroA2_FD_68413 | JGI IMG/M metagenome (GOLD analysis project Ga0075669, IMG submission 68413) | Microgenomates (Roizmanbacteria) bacterium GW2011_GWA2_35_8
TAAACCCCGCCAAAATCTTTTCCTCGGTAAGGGGGATTCTGGACTTGAAGAATTTGACTTAATTGAAGTACAAAGAGAGTCTTGGGAAAAATTTATTACCACAAATTTAAAGGATATCTTGCAGGAGTTCTTTCCAATTGATGATTACACCGGAAAAAAATTTACACTTTACTTCGAGGATGTATATTTTAGTGAGCCCCGCTACACCTTAAAACTATGTTTACAAAAAAAGCTCACATACGATACGCCAGTTTACTTAAAGCTACGCCTTGTAAATAAAAAAACAGGTTCAGAAAAAAGTCAAGATGTTTACTTCTTTAATCTTCCAAAAATGACCGATCGAGGGACATTTATAGTTAACGGAATAGAGAGAGCAATTATAAACCAAATTGTTAGATCGCCGGGTGTTTATTTTACGGCTGAGATCGATAAAACAACCGGATTAACTCTATATAATGCCGAAATAAGACCATATATTGGAGCATGGATTGATATCACAATCAATAAAAATAATCTTATTGAGATTAAAGTAAACAAAAAAAGAAAGTTTCTTGCATCAGTATTTTTGAAATCGTTTGAAGGGGATAATAGCAACGAAATTATTTCACAGTTTGATAGTATTGATAAGGGACTGCTTGAAAAATACATACTTCCAACCTTAAAGAAAGATCAAACAAAGTCAAAAGATGAGGCTGTAATTGAAATCTACCGAAAGGTAAGACCAGGCGAACCTTTAATTCTTGATAATGCTTATGAAACTGTAAATAATTTATTCTTTAATCAAAGGCGCTACTCCCTATCTGATGTCGGGCGATATAAAATTAATAAAAAACTGGGGTTGAATATTGAGATAAAAAAAGAAAACTATTTATTGACTAAGACCGATTTGGTTGAAACTATAAAATACTTAGTTAACTTAACATCAGGAAAGGGAGGATTTGATAATATTGATCATTTAGGTAATCGAAGATTAAGAACCGTCGGTGAACTTATTAGTATGTACGGGATTCGCGTTGGAATGGTTAGGGTATCTCGGGAGATTAAAGAGCGAATGAGCCTTGTAACTGGTGAAACCAGCGTTACTCCTTCTCAAGTCGTAAATTCAAAACCAATTATTGTTGCCATAAATTCTTTTTACAGAACAAGTCAGCTATCAACAATTGTTGATCAGACTAACCCACTATCAGAGCTTGATAATTTAAGAAGGATAACAGTCGGTGGACCTGGAGGTATTGAAAAAGAAAGAGCATCATTTTCAATCCGAGATATTTCAGCCTCACAGTATGGAAGAATTTGTCCAATCAGATCGCCAGAGGGACCAAATATTGGCGTTGTCACTTATATGGCCCTATATTCTAAAGTAAATAAATATGGGTTCTTAGAAACACCGTATAAGAGACTAGAAAAAATAAAATCCGGTAGCAAAACTAAAGTTAAGATTTCTGATGAAATTGTATATCTACAAGCCGATGACGAAGAAAACTATTATATTAGTTCAAACGACATTGAAATTGACGAAAATAATTATATCACTTCTCCAACCGTCGTTGCTCGACATAAGGGTGAAATTATCGAGGTCGAATCCCCGCAGCTTGATTTAATTGATGTTTCATCCCGACAGGTGGTTGGAGCATCGGCAGCATTGATTCCATTTCTTCAAAATGATGATGCTTCCCGAGCTCTTATGGGCACTCACATGCAATGTCAGGCCGTACCACTTATTAAACCTAGCTTTCCGATTGTTGGAACTGGAATGGAAGAAAAAGTCAGCATGTCACTTGGAAGGACAATTAAGGCTAAAGAAGATGGGGAAATCAAATATGTTGACGGACAAAAGATTATTTTCAAAGGAAAAAGCGGTAAAACACAAAATTATGAAATTGAAAGATTTATACGTACTAATAAAGATGTAACTTTTGATCAAAGACCACGGGTTGAAAAAGGACAAAAAATAAAAAAGAATGATATCTTGATCGATGGTCCATCAACCGATAATGGAAGATTAGCACTAGGCCAAAATTTGGTTGTTGCTTATACATCTCTTAATGGTTTGGGATATGAGGATGGATTTGTAGTTTCCGATCGATTAGTCAAGGAAGATATCTTAACCTCAATTACAATGGAAGAATTTATCGCTGATCTTGTTGACACCAAACTCGGACCTGAGGAGTTAACCCGAGATATCCCTAATGTCCGTGAAGAAGTGCTCCAAAATCTTGATAAAGAGGGCTTGGTTTTAGTTGGAACTGAAGTTAAAGGTGGAGATATCCTGGTTGGAAAAGTTGCCCCCAAGGGAGAAAAAGAATTAACAGCTGAGGAAAGACTGTTAAGAGCAATTTTCGGAGAAAAAGCTAAAGATATCAAGGATACTTCGCTTCGTATACCATATGGCAAACGAGGTAATGTGGTGAATATTGAGACTATCGATGGTAAAAAAGATCCAAATGAACTTGAGCCTAGCATTCTAAAAAGAATCATTGTTAACACTGCTCAGTTAAGAAAAATTTCTGTCGGTGACAAGCTTGCTGGACGACATGGAAATAAAGGGGTCATTTCTAAGATCTTACCCTCGTGGGATATGCCTTATCTTGAAGATGGTACACCTGTCGATGTAATCTTATCTCCTCTTTCAATACTATCAAGAATGAATTTGGGACAGTTATTTGAAAATTTAATGGGGACAATCGCCTCATATAAAGGAATTGATATTTCAGCGCCCGTTTTTGAAAAAATAAAAGAAGAATTTATAATTTCGGAGCTTGAAAAGTTAGGTCTACCAACTGATAATAAAGTAACGCTTTTTGATGGACAGACTGGATCCCCATATAATAGAAAAGTCCTTGTTGGAACAACTTATATTATGAAACTTATTCACATGGTTGAGGATAAGTTCCATGCTCGATCAGTTGGGCCTTACTCCTTGGTTACACAACAACCATTAGGTGGAAAATCACAACTTGGTGGACAGAGGTTTGGAGAGATGGAGGTTTGGGCACTTGAATCTCACCGTGTCCCATATACTCTTCAAGAAATGTTAACTATTAAGAGTGATGATGTCCGCGGTCGAACAAAGGCTTTTGAATCAATTATCAAAGGAATTGATATCCCACAATCATCGGTTCCTGAATCGTTCCATGTGTTGGTAAAAGAGTTAAATGCACTTGGATTATCAATAGACTATATTAAATAAAATCCGAAGCACGAAATTCGAATAACCAAATAATAACTAAATTGTAAATACTAAAAAGTTTAGAATTTGAAATTTAGATATTAGAATTTGTTTGGTTCTTAGGATTTAGAATTTCGAATTTTTTTAATATGGAGGATTTAAATTTAGTAGATTTTTCCGGATTAAGGATTACTTTAGCGTCACCAGAAAAAGTAATTAAATGGTCTCATGGAGAAGTTATTAAACCTGAAACAATCAATTACCGAACGTTCAGGGCCGAGAAAGACGGCCTCTTTGATGAAAGAATCTTTGGCCCAACAAAAGACTATGAATGTTACTGTGGTAAATATAAGAGAATGCGTTATAAAGGAATCGTTTGTGATCGATGTGGAGTTGAAATAACCACTTCAGCCGTAAGACGTGAAAGAATGGGACATATAAAATTAGCTTGTCCTATCGCTCACATTTGGTATTTTAAAGGATCATCTTCGGTATTAAGTACCATCCTTGATATACCCCCACAAGCACTTGAGAGAATAATCTATTATGCTCTTTATTTGGTGATGGCAGTTGACCGAGAAAAACAAAAAAAGACTCTAAAAGCCTTATCTGAAATAAGCCAAGAGGAAATTAAGGTGATTGCTGATGCCCACGCCAAAGAAGAAGATAAAGTAAAGGCAGATTTTAAAAAACAATATGAACAACTTGAGAAAAAAATTGGTAACCAAGAACAATGGGAAATAACAAAGCAGGAAGTAGATTTTAAGGAAAGGGAACAGCTTAAATCAACCTCAAATCAATTTGTTGAAAAAAAATCTAAGAAGACTGCTTTTTTTGATCGATTGGCAAAGTTGGTCAGATCGATCGATTCGTTTGACGTTGTTGAAGAGGATGATTATCTCTACCTAAAAGAAAAAGGCATTGATGATTTCTTAAATGTAGGGATGGGGTCTGAATCGCTGTATGAAATATTATCGACTTTTGACATTCAAAAAGAGTATGCAATATCCTTAAAAAACCTGAATGAGTCAAAAGGTGAAAAAAGAAACAAATTATTAAAAAAAGTTCGCTCTCTTGAAGCCTTCATAAAAGCAAAAATTGATCCTAAATGGATGGTTTTAACCGTTCTTCCCGTTGTTCCTCCAGATCTAAGACCAGTAGTACAGTTGCCTGGTGGAAAATTTGCGACATCTGATTTAAATGATTTTTATCGAAGAGTCATCAATCGAAATAATCGCTTAAAACAACTTATTGATCTTGGCGCCCCAGAAATTATTTTAAGAAATGAAAAGAGAATGCTACAGGAGGCCGTCGATTCGCTTATTGATTTACAAAAATCAAGAGGTAGGACAAGGGGAGCGGGAGCGGCAACTAAAGTACAAAAATCTTTATCCGATATTCTTCGCGGGAAACAGGGACGATTTAGACAAAATTTACTTGGTAAAAGAGTTGATTATTCAGGTAGATCAACCATCATCGTCGGGCCTGAACTTAAACTCGATCAGGTCGGACTTCCAAAGGAAATGGCAATTGAACTTTTTAAACCGTTCCTACTTCATGAAATAATTATAAGAGGCCTCGCACCAAATATAAAAAGTGCTAAAAATTTTCTTGAAAAAAAAGAGTCAGTAGTCTATGATATTCTAGAGGAAATTACTAAAGATCATCCAGTTCTTCTTAACCGAGCGCCAACCCTTCATAAACTTTCGGTCCTTGGATTTTACCCAGTTTTAACAGATAGTCATGCAATTAAATTACATCCGACAGTCTGCGCAGGATACAACGCTGACTTTGATGGCGATGCTATGGGTGTATTTTTACCGCTTTCTAAAAATTCAATTGAGGAAGTAAAAAGTAGAATGCTCCCCTATCATAATCTCCTTAAGCCAGCAGATGGCTCACCAATTGTTTTGCCAAATAAGGAAATGGCCTTGGGATGCTACTATTTAACAACAATGAACTCTAAATGGTTAGATAAAAAGGATGAAGAGTTGAAGATTTATTCATCGGCAGACGAAGCTTTAAATTTTTTCAATGCTGATAAAGTCAGTCTTCGCGAACCAATACTCGTAATGATCCATGGAAAAACCATTAGGACAACTATTGGAAGAATTATTTTCAATGAAGCGCTTCCAAAAGAAATGGGATTCATTAATCAAGAATTTAAAGCATCTGATATCAAGAATATCGTTGTTGCCGCAATGAAATTATTTGAAAATAAAGTCGTCGGTGAATTAATAGATAAAATAAAAGAGATTGGTTTTTGGTCAGCTACAATTTCTGGAGGTCTTTCAGTTTCCATATTTGACTGTAAAATAATTCCTGAAAAAGATAAGGAAATTGCCGATACTGAAAAAGAGATAGAAAAAGTGAGAAAAAATTTTGATCAGGGACTTCTTACTCTTGAGGAAAAAAGACGATATTCTAATAAGCTTTGGATTGATACGACTGAGAGGTTAGCCGATAAAACATGGAATTCACTGGACGAAGAAAATCCAGTAAAAATTATTATTAAATCAGGTGGGGCGCGCGCATCACGTGAACAATTGAAACAATTATCGGCCATGAAAGGCCTTGTTGTTGATCCGCTTGGAAAAATTATTGAAGTTCCAACAAAGTCAAATTATCGTCAAGGTTTGTCTATTTTTGAATATGTAATTTCAGCCCGTGGCGCTCGAAAAGGCCTTACCGACTCAGCTTTGAAAACTGCCGATGCGGGATACTTAACTAGAAGATTGGTTGATGTTGCTCATGACATGATTATTAAAGAAGAAGACTGTGGGACACAAGAGGGACTTGCCATATCAACCGACATGAATCGGGGGGAAAAATTTAAAGAAAGAATTAAAAACCGATATTTATTAAATGATATTCATCATGACAATAAGGTTATTATCAAAAAAAATGGTCTATTGACCGAATCGGAATTAAAGCTTATTGAAAAACATAATATTCAAAGCATCGTCGTCAGATCGCCTCTTTTTTGTCAGTCATCTTATGGCGTATGTCAGAAATGTTATGGAACAGATCTATCGACAAATAAAATCGTTGATATTGGTGTGCCAGTTGGTGTAATAGCTGCTCAATCAGTTGGAGAACCAGGAACCCAGTTAACAATGAGAGTCAGACATTTTGGTGGAATTGTTATTTCTGACGTGACACAGGGACTGCCTAGAGTTGAAGAGCTTTTTGAAACACGTACTCCAAAAATCGTATCACCAATTGCTGAGATTTCAGGAAAGATTTCAGTTCAAGAGGATATGGAGAAAGAGGTATATAGTGTAAAGATAACATCGTCAAATCAGGAAGCGGCTGTCAAAGAACAGGAATTTATGATTCCCATGTCACAAAAATTAAAAGTGAAAGATGGTGATTTAATTGCATCGGGTACTGCCTTATCAGAAGGATATCTTGACGTTAATGATGTCTTAACCATTAAAGGTTTAAGGGCTGCTCAATTATATTTACTTGATGAAATTCAACATGTCTATGAATCGCAAGGAATTGCTATCCACGATAAGCATTTTGAAGTGTTAATCAGAAAAATGAGCGATAAGGTAATAATTGAAGATGAAGGTGACACTTCATTTATTAAAGACGAGGTTGTATCAAAAATTAGATTTGAAGAAGAGAATAAAAGAGTGCTTTCAAAAGGTGGGAAACCAACAACTGGAAAAATTTCAATTCTTGGAGTGACCCGAGCAGCAATACACACAGATTCTTGGCTCTCAGCTGCCTCATTTGAGCAGACAACCAATGTCTTAAGTAGCGCCGCAATTAAGGGACAGGTAGATTACTTGTTAGGACTGAAAGAAAATGTTATAATTGGCAGATTAATTCCTGTTACGTTGGGATTAATTGAGAAATATTACGGTAAATTTGTAAATAAATATGCCAACGATCAACCAGCTGATAAAAAAGCGGAGGAGCAAAAGGAACAAAAAGTTTAAGTCCATTGCTTTAAAGCAAAATTTTAATTCTTTAAAAAGAAAGTATCTAACAATAGATAATCCTTTAAAAAGAGGCGTATGTACTGTGGTTCGTACAATGACACCAAAAAAACCAAACTCAGCTCTACGTAAAGTCGCAAGAGTCAGGCTTTCCAATAAAATGGAAGTGACCGCTTATATTCAGGGCGTCGGGCACAATCTTGCAGAGCACTCAATAGTATTAGTTAGGGGTGGACGTGTTAAAGATTTGCCAGGTGTCAAATATCACATTGTTAGGGGAAAATTTGATACCGCGGGAGTTGATAAAAGAACAACTTCAAGATCAAAATACGGAACAAAAAAAGAAACAGCCAAGGCAGTATGATTATAAATCATAAGCACTAAATCCAAAGATCCCTGCCGGCAGGCAGGCAAATAAATTCTAAATTTCAAATACAAAAGAGTTTAGAATTTAAGATTTATTTGGAATTTCGAATTTAGAATTTTGAATTTTTTTTAATATGCCAAGACATTGAAGATTTAAAGAAACAAGGAGCTGATCCTCAAAAAATTCTTCACCAAGCGATTGAAAATGTTGCACCGCTCCATGAAGTGAAACCTCGTCGACTCGGAGGCGCATCATACCTAGTTCCAATTGAAGTAAGGCGTGATCGAAAAATATATTTGGCTTCAAATTGGATAATTAATGCTGCAAAGACTAGAAGTAATAAGGAGTTTCATACTTTTTCTGCTAAATTATTAGCTGAAATACTCGATGCTTCAAAAAATCAAGGTACCGCAGTAACTAAGAAAATTCAAACTGAAAAATTAGCAGAAACCAATAAAGCATTTAGCCACTTGAAGTGGTAATTAATTTAGACGGTTGATGATTGAAAGTAGAAGATAGTGGTAGAAATTAGACGGTAGGAAATAGAATGATCTACCTTCAATCTACTACCTTCAATACCTATCTTCCACTCTCTATCATCTATCGTCGGAATTTTCTCAAAAAACTATGGCTCAACAAGCAGTTGTCACAAAAAATCGTAACGTACCACTCGATAAAATTCGCAATGTCGGAATCATCGCCCATATCGATTCAGGTAAAACTACAACAACCGAAAGATTTCTTTTTTATACCGGAAAAAGCTATAAAATTGGTGACATTGATGACGGTGACACCCAGATGGACTGGATGCCTCAGGAGCGCGAGCGAGGAATTACAATTGTCTCTGCTGCAACTACTACTTTTTGGAATGGAATAAGGATAAATATAATCGATACACCTGGCCATGTAGACTTTACAGCCGAAGTTGAAAGATCTTTGAGAGTTTTGGATGGAGGTGTTGTTGTCTTTGACGCGGAGGAAGGCGTCCAGAGTCAATCTGAAACTGTTTGGAGACAAGCTGATAAATATAAAGTCCCGAGAATCTGCTTTATTAATAAAATGGATAAACTTGGAGCTAATTTTGAAGCGACAGTTGGCGAAATTGAGGAGAGATTAGGAGCTCATCCTGCAATTATGACTTATCCGATTGGCCAGGAATCTGAGTTTAAAGGCGTTATTGATTTACTTACTTTAAAAGCTAAATATTGGGATCAAGATGAGCAAGGAATAAAATTTACTGTAAAAGATGAAATTCCCGAAGATTTGAAATCAAAAGTCACGGCAGCAAGAGCTAGGTTGGTTGAAAAAATTGCCGAGACAGATGATAAATTACTTGATAAATATCTTAATGCTGTTGAAATTTCGGTCGACGAACTAAAAGCGTCATTAAGAAAAGCTGTCATTGCTTATAAATTGATTCCGATTTATTGTGGGACTTCACTTCGTAATAAAGCTGTCCAACCTGTACTTGATGCAATCGTCGATTATCTCCCCTCTCCCCTTGATTTAAAAGAAATTAAAGGTCATCATCCAAAAACTAATGAAGTGGTTGTAAGGCAACTAACACCCACGGAAAAATTTTCAGCCCTCGCCTTTAAAATTCAACTTGATCCACATGTAGGAAAAATTACTTATGCAAGGATTTACTCTGGCGTTCTTGATTCAGGGACTTACGTATACAATGTTAATCGAGATCGTCAAGAGCGAGTTAGTCGATTACTCTTAATGCATGCCAATAACCGTGAAGAGATTGATAAAGCATATGCGGGGGAAATTGTCGCATTAGTCGGACCAAAGGATTCAAAAACTGGTGATACGCTTGCTGATCAATCAGCACCATTAATTCTTGAAAAAATCGTTTTTCCGGAGCCAGTTATTTCTTTAGCGATCGAACCAAAGACAAAAGCTGATCAAGAAAAGCTTTCATACACTTTACAGAGATTGGCCGAGGAAGACCCAACTTTTAAAGTAAAGGTAAACCATGAGACAGGACAGACAATCATGTCAGGAATGGGCGAACTTCACCTTGAAATTTTAGTTGATAGAATGAAAAGGGAAATGGGTATGAATGTCAATGTTGGAAAACCGCAAGTTGCTTATAAAGAAACCGTTGCAAAGGCGGCGACAGATGTTGAAGTCAAATATATCAAACAAACCGGAGGACATGGGCAATATGGTCACGTTGTTATCGATATAGAGCCGTTGCCGAGAAGCTCAGGATTTAAATTTGTAAATAAGATTAAAGGTGGGACAATCCCCTCAGAATTTATACCATCGGTTGAAAAAGGAGTGACTGAGGCCCTTGAAAAAGGCGTTTATTTGGGATTTCCAATGACTGATCTACAAGTCTCCCTTGTTGACGGAAGTTATCATGATGTTGATTCCTCGGATATCGCCTTTAAGATCGCCGGAAGTATGGCTTTACAAGAAGCAGCAAAACGAGCAGGCATGGTACTACTTGAACCAATCATGAAGCTTGAGGTAACAATTCCTGAAAATTTTATGGGAGTTGCAATTGGTGATGTTTCATCAAAAAGAGGAAAAATTCTCGGAACCGAAAAAAGAAGTCGAGCCGTCGTAATAAAAAGCTATGTACCTCTTGCTGAATTGTCAGGTTATGCAACAACTATTAGATCGCTGACCGAAGGTCGCGGAATTTTTTACATGGAGCCATCTCACTACGAAGAAGTACCTAAAAATATCGCCCAGGCAATGGCAGAAAAGTAGAAGATGGGTTATAGGTGTAGAAGCGGGATCTATCTTCTTATTTCCATTTTCCTAACCCGCTCCTAAACCTAATTACTAATTTGCGGCTTCAAGTAATGAAAATCATAGTTTTTTCTGACTCTCACCTCTATCTTCCTTTTGATGAAAGAAAATTTAATTTTATGAAAAGTATCATTGCCTCATGTGATCGAGTTATAATCAATGGAGATTTTTATGACAGTTACATGAATACTTTCGACGAATTCGTTAATTCGCCATGGAGCCGACTTTTCCCACTTCTTAAAGGCAGGAAAACTGTTTACATTTACGGTAATCACGATCAAAGAAGTTTTTCTGACAATAGAGTTAGTCTGTTTTCTGATATTCAAGCCGAAAGATATAAAATAAAAACTAATAAAAAAGCCTATATATTTGAGCACGGTCATAAGACAAGAGTCACACCTGATGCTAAATATAAAATAAGTTGGTCAACCAAGCATAATGTAATGATTATTATTCATTTTCTCCGGAGTATGGCTATTAAAATATTCGGTTATTTTGGTGTTTTAATATTATTTAGATACAAAAATAAAATATCTAAAAAAATGGTTAGAAATTTTTATAAACCTAAAGATAATGAAATCTACATTATTGGTCACAATCATTTTGGAGAGATAGATGAGAAAAATCACTATGTTTCAAACGGTGCAATTCTTTATGGCTTTGCCCAGTATTTGACTATTGAGAACGATAAAATCGAACTTCATGAAAAATGGTATTGACAGTGAACAAATGTTTACTATAATGAATAGATATGTCTACCGATAAATTGGGTTCGTTAAAAAAATTCTTCAAGAAAAATCGACGACTGCCTTCATATTCAGAAATGCTTAAAATATTCGGTTTTTCCTCTAAAAACGCCGTGTTTAAGCTTATTAATAAATGGGTTGAGGCCAATTTACTCACAAAAAATGATGGAAAATTGGCTCCAACTTCACATTTTTTTGCCCTACCGTTACTTGGGACAATAAAGGCCGGCTACCCTATCCTCGCCGAAGAAAATAAAAACTATTTGACTCTTGATGACTATTTAATTGAAGACCCGACCTCAGCATTTCTCCTTAAAGTATCAGGCGACTCACTAACTGGAGTCGGTATTTTTGAGGGGGACATTGTTGTTATTGAAAAGAAAAGACAAGCAACAATTGGAGATATCGTCCTTGCCCAAATAGATCATGAGTGGACCTTGAAGATTTTTAGAAAAAACAGATCATCAAGAATAAGTTATTTACAGGCTGCAAACCCAAAATATCCTGATTTTTACCCAAAGGCAAGTCTTGAAATATTTGGAGTTGTTAAGGCGGTTGTCAGAAAGTTTAATTAAAGGCTGATTACTTCTTTATTTGATTTTATTTTGTCGATAATTTCGTCTTCCGTAGTAGTAGCCACAGTTTGATACTTTTTAATCAAGTTTAGTACGATTTTCTTGTTATCTACATCTAGTTCTGAAAAAATATCATCAAGGAGCAGAATTGGATTTTTTCTTTTTTCCTCGTGATATTTTAGCTCATTAATTTTTAACCAAAAAATCGCCAATCTTTCTTCAGACCTTGATCCAAAATAATGAATGTTTTTATTATTTTCTCCATCGTCCATCATAATCTTGAAGTCATCCTTTTGGGGTCCGATAATTGTTCTTCTTATATAAATTTCTTTTTCAAACGATTGCTTTGCCTTTTCAACGGTAAATTCGTTTTTTAGATACTGTATGCTAAAAAGTTTTGAATCTAATTTTTGATTAGTATTTAAATACTCAACATATTTTTGTCGTTTATTTATAATATATTCCGCCTCTTTTTCAAGATATTGGTTCCAAAAGTCAAGCTCTTCAAGAACATAGATTCCTCGTTGATTTTTTTCTAAAATCTTATTTCTTTTTCTCAGGGCCTGCTCATAATTGTTAAGATGCGTCTTATACGCTAAATCAAAGATCGAAATTATTTTATTAAAGTAATCTCGCCGAAGAGAAGGTGCTCCTTTAATAATATCTATTTGCTCTGGAGTAAAAAGTACAACCCCCGGTAACTCTTTTTTATAGTTAGCAGGGCTTCGTTTAGTTTTATTATCAAAATATGTTTTTACTGTTTTTTCATCTTTTCTATCAAGTATTATTTGAAAACTAAACAAGTTTTTATCATTGGTAAACACTGAATTAATATCCATTTTACTTTTGTGAAAACTAATGAGCTCATCCTCTTTTTCTTCACGAAAACCGGTGCCTGTAATTATAAAGTGGATACTTTCAAGCAGGTTGGTCTTACCTTTAGAATTTTTCCCGATGATTATGGTCGCTTCGGGACTTAACTTAAAACTAAATTTATCGAAGTTTCTAAAATTATGAAAGGATATATTTTTTAAAATCATTTTTTAGTAGCTTTTTTCTTTAATAAAAATCTTGTTTCAAAAAAGACAGGCGCATTAAAAAATATTTTTTTCGCCGTCACCTCTTCCATCGATGCAAATAATTTTTCCCAATAACTTTTATAAAACAATGATAGGTTAGAATAATCGGGCTTATGAAAAATATCAAACCAGGCATTTTCCTTTGTTTGAATTTTATGAATTATATATTTACTGGCAACTCTAATTGTTTCTTTGACGGCTTTTTTAATTTTAGATCTTTCGAGTTTTTGTAATAAATCAATGGTTATTACGTGATCAAAAAAATTATCGGGATAAGGAATATTGGTAATATCGCCTAATTTTATGTATCTTTTTACACTCGGTTCTGCCATCTCCAAAGCAAAAGGTGAAAAATCAATCCCGTAAGCATCTATTCCAAAAAATCTTAACCATTTTACATAAATTCCGTTTCCGCAACCGATGTCTAAGCATTTTTTTGGGTTGTAGCGTATTTTTATCATTGCTGCTCTAAAAAAATTCATTGTATTATGAATCAATTTACCGAAAATAGAATCTACTCTGTTTATTCTATTCCCGCCTTTGCGACCAGAATAATAATCTCTGTCATAAAAACTCGAGTCAATTCTGAAAGGCATGACAACCGTCCCTTTAAATGGCTCTCCTTCGATTATGTCCTGAAGGTTCTTAATGTCATGGCCAGAAGTAATAATTGCTGTAATTCCAATTTGTTTTGCCAGTTGAGTTGCAATCGGATCAAAGGGAATGTTTAAGCCCGGCGACCATTTGTTGCCAGTTAATTTTTCCATATCCGCCCAGGTAATTCTTTCAATCGGCCTAGCATCTTTAAATTTCTTCGGGTCCTTATCATATACCACATCAATATTGCTAAGGTTAATTATTACATTAGCCTTATAATCACGAGCCAATATGACCGCATCATAGTCGGTTGACCAGCCTGGTTTCCAACCAGCGCCAATTGCAACTGGCTCTACCCAATTGGCAATTTTTTTTTCATAGTTTATAACAATCCTCGGATTAGCAATATCTTGAAAAATGGTTCTAAGTAGATGGGCATTTAGCCTTGTTGCATGAATCCCTAGCCAATCTAAATCTTCATCAGATAATGTTCCTATTACTTTCTTACCAGAATCCCTTCTGATCTTATTAGTTTATTTAGCTTTGATAAAAATACAGAATCTACTCCACCATTTGGGACAATTAAACTGCCTCCGACTGAGATTACAATTGGTGGTTCTGGTTTTTTTATAAACATTTTTGTCTAAAAAAATCCCCGCCTTTATGCGGGGCTAAATATAGTCTAAACACTCTTATAGGTCATATTCGCCTCTAATTATACCCTATTTAAGCCCCTAAATCAAGCCGCCTCCAAGGCCAAAAATTGCGCTAATTACCCTCACTATCAAAAAAGAGGCCGCTAAAATAAAAAACCCTATGACTCCGGTGGTTATTTTTGCTTGAGCTGACTTAATTTTTTCAGGATTACCTTGTGACATCATAAAGTCATACCCTCCTGCAATTAAAACAAATAGAAGTACTACGCCTGCAAGTGGTAATATAAACCCGAGCATTTTAGTCACAAGATCACCAAGTGTATCGATGCCTTTAAGTGGGCCCTCAATGGTCGACCCACCTAAATTTATAGACTGAGCTAAGGATTTTACACTCATTTAGCAAAAAATATATTTACAATGCGAAATATATATAAAAAACTTAAATTAATTAAAAAAACTAACCCCAAACTTATGTTTATTTCTTTAAGTATAACATTAATAATCTCATTATTATTTCGTACCAAAAAAGATAGGTCAATTTTCATTCCTAATAAATAAAATATTAATAAAATGGCAATGAATACGGGTATCGCCAAAAAAAGATCGTTAAGATCGCGTTTCGAAGAAAACATATTAGATGAAATTGAAAAAATTAAGTATGAAAGCAGTAGATTTAAAAAAAAATTGTCTGTTGGAAAAATATTGTAATAAAAAATCAGGCTAATTGAAAGCATCCCGAAGATGACCGGAGAGATACCAACAATTATTCCCCTTAAAAAATCTCTATTTACATACTCCACGCTTCCCAATTTAATTTCATTCTTTTCAAAAATTGGAAAAATTGAAATTTTTTTAACGGGCAACATTAAGACTAAAGCCGTGATGAAGTGGCTAATTTCATGGGCCAACGTCCCAGGAAGATAAATCAAAGAGACGATAGAATATATTAGATTATTTCTTTTAGTAAATTTATTTAGCAGCAAAAAGATTTCTTTGAGCACGAGCCTTGAAATAAAGTAAATGAAGACAAGTTCCAATACTAAAACTATCATGTAAATTTGGTATTAAGACATTTGGGACAAAAAGTTGTCGAGTTTTTTATTACTTCGTTTTCAAAATCATTACCACATTTGGGACAATGGTATTTTTTGAGATTTACTTTTACCATTTCTGTTTTTTCAACATCAAAGACAAAATTATCTTTATCAAGTCTTACTCTAACCACATCCCCCGGTTTTGCTTTTCCGTTTATTATTAAGTTAGAAATCGGATTTTCCATTAGTTTTTGAATGGCCCGTTTCAGAGGTCGGGCGCCATATATTGGATCAAATCCTGATTGGACGACAGCTTCAATCACTTCATCAGAATAAAATAATCCCATCTCTTGGTCCTCTAGCATTTTTGTTAAAGCTTTAAGTTGTAATTTGACGATCTCGGCAATATGCTCATACTTTAACGGTTCAAAGACGGTAACTTCATCAAATCTGTTGACTAGCTCTGGCTTAAAAAACTTAAGGAGTTCCGCCATTACCTTCTTTTTTATCTCGATAAAACTATCCTTTGGTTTTTCTGTCTTTACTTCTATATTTTCTCCCGTTTTTGACTTTTGATTTGTATTTTTGACTTTTGCCTTTTGACTTTTAACTTGGTTCTTTATCATTTCTTCCTGTATTAATTTCGTCCCAACATTTGAAGTACAGATAACGACGGTGTTTTTGAATGAAACGACATGGCCTCGATTGTCAGTCAATCGACCATCATCCAAAATCTGAAGTAAAATATTAAAGATATCTGGGTGAGCTTTTTCGATTTCATCAAATAGTACGACCGAATATGGCTTCCTACGTACCGATTCAGTCAACTTCCCACCTTCCTCATATCCGATGTAGCCAGGAGGTGCGCCCAATAGCTTTGCCACTTCATGTTTTTCCATGTACTCCGTCATATCAAATCTCACCATTAGCTCTTCACTCCCAAAAAGGACATCGGCTAAAGTCTTGGCTAATTCGGTTTTACCGACTCCAGTTGGCCCTAAGAAAACGAAGCTACCTATCGGCCGACCGGCTGATTTAAGACCGGCCCGGCCACGTCTCACCGCCTGTGAAACTGCCGAAACTGCAATCTCCTGATTAATTAATCTTTTGTGAATTATATCTTCAAGATGGGCCAAGCGCTCAACTTCGGAAGTTGATATTTTTGAGACCGGGATACCAGTCCAGCGTGATACAATATCTCTAATAATTTCAGGAGTGACACTAGTTGTCGTCTGGCTTTTTTTAAGATTATATTCATCTTTTTTTGTTTTTAAGTCAGAAATCATTTCATCAACTTTACTATTCGTTATTCTAGATTTTATTTCATCAATCAGATCAACAGCCTTATCAGGTAAGAAACGATCCCCTACATATCTCTTTGAGAGTTTGACAGCCGCCTCAACTACATCAGCCGGAATTTTTACTCTATGAAATGCTTCGTATTTATCTTTTATCGCCCCAAGCATTTTAATAGCCGCCTCTTCAGTTGGTTCAGGGACTAAAACTGGTTGGAACCTTCGCTCAAGGGCCGGATCTTTTTCTACATACTTTCTATATTCAGTCAGTGTCGTTGCCCCGATTAATTGAATTTCGCCTCGGGCAAGCGCCGGCTTTAAAAAGTTTGAGGCGTCAAGCGACCCTTCCCCTGACGATCCGGCTCCAACAATATTATGGATTTCGTCAATAAAAAGGATTATCTGCCCTTGGCTAGCCTTGACTTCCTCGATTAGATCCTTCATTCTCTCTTCAAACTCTCCCCGATGACTTGCTCCCGCTAAAATACTCATTAAGTCAAGTTGTAATATTCTTTTGTTCAGTAACGGTTCCGGCACTTCTTTAGCGACTATTTTCTCAGCTAATCCTTCAACGATCGCAGTTTTTCCGACTCCGGCCTCACCGACTAGAGATGGATTGTTTTTCGTTCTTCTTGAAAGGATATGGATAACTCTTTCAATCACTTGCGATCTTTCAACCACCGGGTCAAGCAAACCTTGTGAAGCTTTAGCTGTCAGATCAATCGTGTATTGCTCAAGAGCTTGTTTTTTCTTTTCAGCTGCTTTTTGATCTTCGGTCAATCCCTCTTTCTTTCCGGTTATTTTTTTATTTAATTCTTCTTTTTTTAATCCCAATTTGGCAAGTACCCGAGCGCCCGCTCCCTCACCTTCTTCATATAAGGATAATAAAAGATGCTCGGGAGATATAAATTCAAAACCAAGTTTTCGGGCCGCGACTAATGAGCCATCCAAAATCCGCTTTACTCGAGGCGAAGGTGTCGGAGGCTTAAGGGACGGAGTAGGGTTTCTTTTATAAATATTTGTTAATTCTTGTTCGATTAGTTGGGGTTGAATTTTTAGTTCCGTAAAAAAATTGTAAATCTCTGAGTCGGAGACCAATCCATGAAGGATATGTTCACTGTCAACAAGGTCTGATCCCAGCTCGCGCGCCTTATTAGTAGCCGCCATAAATACCCTATTTGATCTCTGAGTCAAATGAGTCATAAGATCAAGACCATTGCTGGGGGATAGATTACTTGGCTTATCAACTGTTTGACCATTTGTTTTAGGACTACTTTTTTCATCAGCCTTATCTTCTGGTTTTTTTTGATCCACCTTTAAATCTTGAGTTTTATCTAGATTAATCTTATTAGTCGGACCTTGCGTTTGGTTTGGTTTTTGGGATTGTATGGGATTTTGTACATTTATTTGAGGATTAGTTTGAATATTTTGTGGTGTTGTAGCTTGTCCTGATGCTACCCCAACTACCCCCGAGGTCGTAGGGAGAGCCCCGCTTTGATTGGGGGTTGTATTTTGGTTACTTTTTTTTATAAAATCAAAGAAGTCGGACATAATTTTCATTATATGAAAAAAACAATCATTATTGCAAGTTCTATTCTCTTAGTTCTACTTCTTGTTCTTTTTATCTTCTCAAGGTTTAAAAAACAGGGAGGAAACATCAATGAGTTGCCATCAGTCACACCAACTACAGTCCCTTTGACAAATCTCAATTTATTGACCGAGTCTGATAAAAATGTCTTTAACAGGGCTCTACTCCTCACTCCATATGAGGATGAAAATTTTAGCTTTGACTACAGCCCAGAAACTGATCAACTTGTAGTACACGAAAAAACACCTCAGGGTCGAGATAAATTCACTGAATGGGCAAATATGAATTCTGTTTCTGAACTCATTAATATTCCAAATTTAGTTACATTTACTGGTCAATCGACTTTCAATCCTACTCTTGATACTAAATTCAATCCCGCCATAGAATTTCTCAATATACTTATGAATTTTGGTCGTGGCTCTGGAGACTTAAAAGCCCCGGATAATATAAATCCTCAAAATCCACCTTCAACCATTAGCCCTCAATTATCTGATTTTACCTACTATGCTCAATGCGATAGCGAATATGCTGAGCTACCACTACCCTCAGGATGTAATAATTGTAATGCTGGATGTGGACCAACAACCGTTGCGATGATTGCTGCTTCATATTTAGGGCAAAATTATAATCCACAAACAATTATTGGAAAATACCAAACACTAGGATATGAATTAAGCTGTGCTGGATCAAGTTATATAGATGCTAAATCTCTTCTTGAAAGCTTAGGATTAAAAACTACCGATTATTTAGTTTTTAATTACGAGCCGGCAGATATTATTACATCCGATTTGAAAAAATTTATAGATGCGGGATGGACATTTTTCACACTTGCTAACTTCACAGATACGGGTGGAGGTCACTATTTTTGGGTTACCGATATTGACAACCAAGGAAATGTCTGGGCTTATGATCCATTATATGGACGGTTCCAGGCGCCTCCATATAACGAAAATGATCGTTATCCATTCCCAAAATACCGATTAGCATTTGGAGTAAAGAAATGATACGAATAGTGAAGATTAATACTAATGATGCGAATTTACGAATTCTGGTGCTAGATTAGTTATTTGCATATTCGTATTATTCGCATGAATGGTTTTATTCGTATCATATAATTAACTATAAATATGCAAGCGCCAAATATAAAAGTTTATTTGATAGTGTCGAGTTTATTAATAATTCTCTTTTTGGTTGTTACTTTTGTTCCTTTTGGAAAAAAAACCGTCAATAAATCAAGTAAAAATTTTCCCGTCCCTACAACTTACGAGGTTAATCCCCCGAGTTACATAGAGCCAACGACTGGAGTCCCCTATATTGAACCTGTTGAATTTACAGGTGTAAAAGACACCGAGCTTCCGCCCGAAGTCCTCGAAAGGTCAAATCAAAAACAAGACTTAAGAAAACAAGTCCCTTTTAATACAGGATTATTTCAAATTGACTTTGATTATTCGGAAGATAGATTCATTGTTACTTTGGCTGAACCGAAAGCAGATAATCGTAATCAGTTTGAAAATTGGAAACAAAATAATTATCCAGCCATTCCGATTAATCAATTCAATTTTAGATAAAGCCAGTTGATTTTTTCCCCTAATTTCAACTACAATCAAGTTATGCTTTCTTATTTAAAGCCAGGTTTTGTTTTTTTGAAAAGAGCTATTATTATTCTCGCGGTATACTTTTTGGTAATTGGCTTATTTGGATATTTTATAAATAAAGACAAGACCGCTTTACATTCAACTGCAAATCCAATCGAAAAAAACAGGGCGGAAATTTATGAGGTTATTAATGATAAGAAGCTTTCATCAACTAAAGAAGGAAAACTAACGATTGCACTCTACCGTACAATCATATGCCGAATGATCGGCGAGGCATGTACCGCCAATCCTAAAGACGGTGATAAAAATTTTGAAAAAAGCGCCTTTGGCTTGATTAGCAAACTAATTATTATTCCTTATGCTAATCCACCTGCGTCAGGTGTATATTGGGCCTACTCTAGTCTTCAGAAAGCTGGATTTATTGATAAGACATATGCTGCTGAAGGCATCGGTTTTGCAGCCATGAAACCGTTCTCAAATCTATGGACAATTTTCCGCGACCTTTCATATATGCTTTTGGTCCTCATTTTAATCACAATTGGATTTATGGTAATGTTTAGGGCTAAAATTAATCCTCAGACAGTTATATCGGTTGAAAATGCCTTGCCGAAGATAGTAGTGGCTTTGATATTAATTACTTTTTCTTTCGCGATCGCTGGACTTCTTATTGATTTAATGTATGTAATTATTGGAATTACTGTCTCAATATTAAGTAAAAACCCAAGTGGAGGGACTTACTTTGACGCAAACATATTCAAAAACGAATATATGATGGCAAATAGTTGGGACTTATTCCGGGACATTAGAGCTAGATTTGGGAGTCAATCGGTTGGCGCAGCACTAGGAAGTGCGTTTACTCAAATACTTCCACTACCTGTTTATTTAACACTTAGAACAGCGGGGGGCGTTGCTTTTATTTTTATTATGAAATGGGTTCTGATATTTCTTGTAAATAGTACAACGGGTGTTATTGGAGCTGAAAATCTTCAATTAGCAGCTGAAGGATTAGGAGCTGTTCTAAAAAACTTTTTCAATTTTGGAGTATTCCCTGTTTATACTTTCATGTTTTTTATTATTGGTTTTATATATTTAATTCCTTGGATAATTGCATTACTTATTGGCTTTTCCGTTTTATTTCTGTTTTTTAGGATATTTTTTATACTATTTACTAGCTACTTAAAATTGATAATCAATATAATAGTTGCGCCATTATTACTGTTATTTGAGGCAGTGCCGGGCAAAAATGCTTTTAAATATTGGCTTTTGAATATTATTGGCTGTCTTATTCCGTTTCCAGTTATTATTTTTGTTTTTCTACTTTCATATTTAATTATTTTCCATACTAATCCCTCTGATATGACAGCCCGTTTACCCTATCTTTACGGTATAGATAGCGACTCCTTTAGATTAATGATTGGCTTGGGAATTATATTCTTAATTCCTGACTTTATAAAAGTTCTTAAGGAAGCTTTAGGCATAAAAGAATTACCATTCAATATTGGAGTGGGTACTTATTTTGGCGGAGTGGCTACAGGAGTCGGCGGGGTAACTGGAATATTAGGTCAGTTTGGTTCTCTGGCACTAGCCGTTAACTATCTACCTGGAGGTAAAAAACTATTAGCAAAAATCGCCGGTGATAAGGAAAATCCATTGTCTGAGTCCCGTAAAGTAGGTGGATTAAACCCACCTATAGTTAATAGTGGGTAATAATTAATCAATCTTAATCAAACCCGGGTATTTTCAATATGTCAACTCCAATCAGTTTCAAAATAAAAACTGAGAAGATAATTAGCATTAGCCCCATGATACAAGAGGTTATCATCTCCTGTGCTTTTTTCAATTTCTCCGGATTTCCCTGTGAAGACTGCATCATGAAAGCGGCGTAAATTATACAAAGAAGCGCAAGTCCGCCTGCCAGGCCAATTCCCAATCTAAATACTGTCTCTTCAATAAATTTCTTACTATCTGTTTTAATACATCCAATCCCAGAAAAAACTCCACCATCGTTAGCGCATGTTAAACAAGCATTCCTGTCTTTTAAATTATTTTGTCTTTGACAGAAGTCGTTCATTGCTACTAAATAACCAGGAGATGGAGTAATTGCATTTATACAAATACAATTAGGATTATTAGCATCAGGTAAAGATTGTACTCCAGTATAGCAAGAACTAACATTGCCTTTGGCAACACTTGTTACCATGTCGATGAGTGGTTGTATTATATTGTCCCTAACAGTATTAGTAAAAAAGCCAAAAGTTCTTAAAATAATATTTAATGGTCCTACGTTCGGAGGATTTAAAAGAGATGTGGGATAGTTTACTCTGCAACATTGGTTTTTTCCAATTTCATCAGCGTATCCACAATTTACACCTGGAAATGTAAAATTAAAAGGCATGTTAGTAGGGGTCTGGGCTTGTATATAATTACGCGTAAAAAATAAAAAAAAGAATGTTGTTATACATAACATAAAAAATACTTTTCTCATATATTAATGATATCAAAATTATTTTTTCTTCGCTCCAGATGCTTCATCCATTGCTTCCTTAATATATTTCCAAAGTAAGAATGCAAGTGCTATAGGTAATAGTTGATTATTATGGGGTTTATTAGCCAAATGTTTTCATATTTTCCACCCGTATATTTTCCTTCATCTACTGATACTTGTTGCAAATTATATGCATTTTTTGGAAGGAGCCTGAGAGATTCTAAGGCAGTACAAAATCTATCAATATCACGTGAGTCCCACTCCCATACCGCCGTTGATCTTCCAGCATATTCTGCCGCCATTGAATTCCTTTTACCTAATCTAAAAAGTCCGAATAATGGCTTGGCCATTGTATCTTTTTTGAAATATTGAATTACCGCGCTGGCAATTTTATAAATATACGGAAAGTCTCCAGCGTCACCCGTGCCATGTACTTGATTGATGGCTTTTTGTGCTTTTTGTAAGTATTCAATAATTGGTCCAAAATCTTGCTTACCTGATGTGGCAATCTGATTCAAAAGCCTTGGCATTTCAATTATCCATGGGATGACATTAGTTTCAATATTACCCGTGTCTCCAAGTGCCCTGGCTATCATACGTGGCCCTGTCCCCCTAAAAGCCATAAGGCTTAGATCTGTATCTTCAAGTCCAAATGTAAATGTATATTGTTTAATTTCCTTTACTGCATCACCATCTAAATATCCCCTGGAAAGCTTAGCTCTTATAAGTTTATGCAGTTCTATAACTTCATTTATTCGCTCTTCGGTAATCATACGAGTTCCATTTTCATTAGTTCCCTTAACATTTAATAAAAGTTTTCTTATTGTGCCTTCATCCAACCTATACAAGACATCATCAGTCATCACATCATTCAGTCTTAATTTTTTGGGGTCAAATCTTAGTCCATCTCTAATCTGTTGGCTAATTTCCTTTCTCAATAACATTTCTGCGAATGTTAAATCCTTCATTACTTCATTAAAAGTATCCCTCTCTTTACCAACTTCTGTTTTAAAAATATTTTTTTCCTTAGCTAATTCATATATTTCCTGCCATCGGCTTTTACCGTCTTTCGTGAATCTATTTCTAGTCATTCTTAAGAATTTCGATGGAAATTTTGCCGCTGTATAGTGGGCAAGAAGATTTTCCATAAATATATTTGAGGTTTCAAATGCGACCTGTTCTCCAAATGAATTAAAATCCGCCATTCCTGAATTCTTTATATGGTTGGCCGCAATTTCTTCTCCTTTTTGTCCTATTACTTCCAAATAATTATCTAGATCTGCTTCGGAAAAATTTTTTGGGTCCCCGTCATAGAAGTATCTTTTGAAGATATATCTAAATAAATCTTTTCTTTCTTTTACTTGATCTGGGGCTGTATCCTCTGTTGCGCTAAGAAACCCCTTACCAGCTTGTTTGGTCGTTACAAAATTA
>Ga0075669_102_pt1 | contig 21897 bp, 18 predicted proteins | sample RifGroA2_FD_68413 | JGI IMG/M metagenome (GOLD analysis project Ga0075669, IMG submission 68413) | Microgenomates (Roizmanbacteria) bacterium GW2011_GWA2_35_8
TTTTTTGCCCAAAAGTTGAATTAACGATGAAGTGATTTCAATTACAAACACTCCGCCCATAATGGGTAAAGCGAAAGTTTTTCCTAGAATTAGACCAACAACAGCAAAAGTGGCGCCAAACGAAAGTGAGCCTGTATCACCTAAGAAGATTCTTGCCGGGTAAATATTAAAATATAAAAATGCCAAAAGTCCTCCAAGCCAGGCAGCAATAAAAAGTGAAGTCGGGACGTCAAGAATCGAGCGTGAAATTACCCAAAACCCTATTAATGAAAATGTCAAAATACCAGAGGCCAGCCCATCCAATCCATCTGATATATTGACTGCATTTGCAAAAGCCACAATCACGAAAGAAGAAAAAATCATATAAAGTATCCCGAGGTCAAAAACACCAAAAAATGGAACATGAGCTATCTGTATTTTAAGTTCTGAATAGAGCCAATAGGATATTATCAATGACAAAATTATTTCTATAATTGCCTTGTGCCGCATTCGTAATCCTATAAATTGGTCTTTTTTCCAAACAAAAATCTTATTCAAATCGTCAAAAAGTCCAAGTAAACCAAAAGACACAAATGTAAAAACAAGGATTTTAATCTCTGAAGCAATTGAAGGATAGTTGGTCAAAATCTTTTTTTGAAGTACCCAATACATCAAAATAAATAAGAAAAAGACAATAATCGTCGTAACAAGAATCAGTATTCCCCCACCGACCGGTGTACCCTTTTTATGTTTATTAAACTTATCAAAAATTGGCGTCGGTTTATTGAAAGCATCTTTTGTCTCCTGGTGAGCTCTTTGAAATTTTAGTTTATATAAAAAGTCAATAAAGGGAACAATCAAAGTAAAGTTCAATATAAACGACGCAAAGACAGCCAACAAATATATGGATATCATAAAAAAATCCGAAATTCTAAATACTAATAACCAGATAAATCTTAAATTTCAAATTCTAAACTGTTTAGTATTTAGGATTTAGAATTTATTTGCCTGCCTGCCGGCAGGCAGGGATCTTCGAATTTAGTATTTAGAGTTTAAAAATCTTGGGTAAAAATATAATTGACGCGATTGTAAAGGCGCCGATTGCGTAAATAAGCATTGCGGCAGCCGCGACATCTTTTGCAATTTTTATATCTTCCCGTATCTTAGTGTCAATTGCATCAGTTGTCTCTTCAAGGCCAGTATTTATCGTTTCGATAACAAGCCCCACTGTGATCAAAAAAATTATCAGCAAAAATTCGTAATAAGAAATTTTATAAATAAATCCTCCAATTATTGAAAGTACCGATAAAAAAAAGTGGATCCTATAATTTGGCTGTGTCTTAAGCGACCATAATAATCCGTCAAATGCATGTCTAAAAGAGATAGTGTGACGCTTAAGCATAAAATATTTTTTTTAAAACTTCTTTAATTTTTTTGGAGTCATGTCTTAAAATACTTCGGTACAAAATATCGGATTTGTTTTTTTCTTTTTTATCATTATCAACCAAGTCACTTGATATCACTGTGAATGAATTTTTTGCTAGGTCATTTTCAACTTGAACTTCGTTATTTTTCTTGTACCATGTCTTGATTTCTTCATCAATCTCCCCATTATTAACGAGAACAAAGTCGGGAGCCCTTCCTAAGTATTTTTCAAGATCAATGAGATGATCCGAAGCTTTATAATTTGTAGTTTGTCCGTTTTTTGTCATCAAATTAAGTATATAAATAATTTTTAGATTAGTTTTTAGTATTGCCTCACGAATTCCTTTAACTAGAAGAACTGGAATTATGCTCGTATACAAATCTCCGGGACCGATTACAAGATATTCAGTAGATTTGATTGCTTTAATAGCATTTATGTTTGCGGTCCCTTCGGGGCTTAAATAGGCTTTCTTGATCTTTGATCTTTCAGCATGATTCTCGTCAATTAGCCCTTCTCCATTGACAACCTTTCCATTCTCATACTCGGCTGAAAGATGTAGCTTGTCTAGGGTCACTGGAATTACTTCACCCTTGGTTTTAAGCACATAAGAGGCAGTATCAAGAGCCTGATCATATTTTGTGCTTACTTTCTCAAGTGCAGCTAAAAATAAATTACCAAAATTATGTCCTTTTAGGTCGCCCTTCTCAAATCGATATAAAAAAAGTTTTCTCCATAAAACAGGTGCATCAGATAGAGCTACAAGACACTGACGCAAATCACCAGGGGGTAAGATCCCTAACTGGTCACGAAGTCGACCAGTTGATCCGCCCGAATCCATCATAGAAACAACTACTGATAAATCTTCATTTAAATCTTTGAGTCCTGATAAAACCACATAGGCCCCGGTCCCACCACCGATAACGGTAATTTTTTTCATTTGTTAGTATTCTCTCTTTCTTCCCCACCAATTAAATATGTATCATCTTCTAAATCAAAGCGCACAATCTCATGGCACATAATCAAGCAGTTAACCCCCACTTTAACGCCAGGAGTTAGTGTCGAGTTCACACCAATTTTTGATTTTTTTCCAACTATCGTTCCAAGCTTCATTAAGTTAGTGTTAATTTTTTCATCGCCGATTAAAGAAGTCGCCGTTTGACCGTCAAATCGTAAGTTGGCCGTCACTGCCTGAGCCCCGAACATTACTCCATCATCAAGGACTGAATCGCCGATATAGTTTCTGTGTAAAAAAACTTTATTTCCAATATAACTGCGTGCTACTTCAGTGTACGATCCAATTAAGCAATCTTCCCCAATCTCGCTATTCCTGACAAGGCAAAAATCACTTATGACCGAACCTCTTCCGATATATGAAGGCCCAACAATTTTCGCATTACTACCAATTCTGACACCATCTTCGATTATTACTGGGCCTGTAATGCTAACATTTTTAGAAATTTCTGCGGTTTCTGCTATCTTAGTTTTTTTAATACTTGAAAGTTGAGTCTCCAACATCGTAAGAACATGCCACGGATATTTTAAACTTCTCCAATAACCATCATAAATAAAATAGTCGCGCTTAATTTCTGTACTTAACAGATAATTAATTGCTTGCTCATAATGATCATCGTTTATACTATTTGTTTGCTCCAGTGCTTTTATTAAATCTCCAAAATCCGAGTAATAATCTGCCATTAGCTTGACATAATCAGAGGGAACATTTTCTTTCTTTGGTTTTTCAACAATTTCAATTAACTCTTTATTTTTGTCGAATCTTAGATAGCCTCCTGGGAAGTATTCATTCTGTTTTTTGCCGACAAAGATCATTCTGTATTTTGATAATGCAGTTCCCGCAATTTTTTTAATTATTGAGTAATCAATTACATCATTTGCATTGACAATAATTATTTCGCCTTTAATAAGATTTTTTAACGTATATATTGCTCCCGCTTGACCAGTCAAAGTGTCTTTTTGGATGACGACTTGAGCAGAGAGTCCAAGATTTGAGTTATCGATTAATCTTTTGATCGCAACCGCATTGCTATTATTAGCGATGATTGTCAAATTGGCCGAATACTTGGCCAACTCCTCGATTTGATACATTATTAGAGGTTTGCCTAAAAAAGTAAAAAATGTTTTTTCAGAGAGTGGCCAAAATCGCGTAGAATCACCGCCGGCCAAAATCAAAGCGTTTTTTATTCTTCTCATAGATGTATTTTAACACAAAACTGGCTTCTCTGCCCTTTTTCCAGTGTAACACTACGCTGATAATATTTTGTATGAAGTTAGATTTTCTTGATTTCTCCGCCAAGTTTTAGAATTTTTTCAACAAAGTCTTCGTATCCCCGTTCAAGAATTGAAGCGCCATTGACTACAGTTTCGCCAGATGAAAGTAGTGCTGCACAGGCTAATGCCGCCCCTGCTCTTAAATCTGATATTTTCAAAATGGCATTATGTAATTCTTGTTGACCTTTAATCCTGATGATTTGCTGATAACTTTTATCTTTTTCGTAGTTAAAATGATAAAAAATATGTGGATTACTCACCTTTAAATCAATGAAGTCTATATCGGCGCCCAATTTTTTTAATTCTTCTACATACGAAAATCTATTTTCAAAGACTCTTTCATGAATAGTGGCTAAGCCTCTGGCTTTAAGCATTAATATCGCCCAGCTTGGCTGCCAGTCAGTCATAAATCCTGGATGTGGTAATGTTTCGATATTAACTGGTCTCAATTCTTGCTTGTAAAAAAAACGAAAAGCTCTATCTAACTCCTCTTCGACTCCTGCACCGGTTTTCTTGATAATTTCAATAAACGAGTTAACAAGTTCCTTATTTATTTTTTTAATGGTGACATCACCACCTGAGGCAACTGCCAAAGTCGCATAAGTCACAAACTCGTTGCGATCCGGCATTATTGAGTATGGTGATAATTGTTTCAATCCGTTATTTTTGCTTATTTTTAATAAGTTGCCATTTTTTGTGATTAAAGCTCCGGATGAATTGAGGAACTTGATTAAATCATCTATTTCAGGTTCAGTAGCGACATTCTCTATTTCAACATCTGATTGAGTCATGAGAGAAATAAGCATAAGTAACTCCGTACCTGTGTGAGTCGGCTTATTAAACCTAAAATTGCCAGAAGGTGACCTCTGAAATTTTGCATGATAATAGCCGGATTCAGAATGATAGTTAACTTCAATTCCCAAAGCTTTCATTCCATCGATTATTCGATCAATGGGCCGAGCTCCAATCCGGCAACCTCCCGGATTCGGGACAAAGCATTCTTCAAAATGGTAAAGCAAAGGGGCAAAAAGCATAAATGAGACTCTAATTTTTGAGCCATATATTAAATCTACTTTATTATTCTGAAGGGTTGACCCGTCAACAATAAGTCGATTTTTACTTTCAAATTTTACTTTTGCCCCAAGGGACTTAATTAGTTCAATTAAATCCAATACGTCGTTGATCCTTGGAATATTATCAAGCACTACAGGCGTTTTGAACATGAGAGACGCAATAATAGTTTTTAGTGCCACATTCTTTGCCCCAGACAAAATTACTTCTCCTCTTAGCGGTTTACCACCTTTAATTAAATAAGAATCAGCCATAGGGTAAAATCCTAAATTCTAATTACTAATAACCAAGCAAATACTAAGTTCTAAATACTAAACGGTTTAGTATTTAAGATTTAGAATTTAAATTTACTTGCTTCCGCAAGCAAGTTTGGAACTTCGAATTTAGAATTTAGAATTTTGAGAATACCATTTAAACCACTACTACTTCTTCTTCAAGTTCTATCCCAAATCTCTGCTTAACCTTTGCTTTTATGTCAGTAATCATTTTAAGCAAGTCCTTCCTCTTTCCTTTTCCTTTATTAATAATGAAATTTGCATGAAGTTTTGAAACATAAAAATCCCCGACTGCATGCCCCTTTAGGCCTGATTTATCAATTAGATAGCCTGCCGATGTCGTTGGTAAATTGAGCTTAAGTTTTTCTTCGACCGTAATATTCTTAAAAAAACAACCCGATGATGAAATTCCATGTGGTTGAGTTAGTTTTCTGTAGTGAAGAGCTTCTTCTGCCCTCTTCTTTAAAATATACGGATTATATCTCTTTAATCGAAAAACAGCTTCAAGAACAAACTCTCTTGTATCTTTAAGGGTTGAATAATCATAAGTAAACTTAAAGTATTTTCTGCTAACTTTTTTAACATGCCCTTTATTATCAACGAGATAAGCATACAATAAACTGTCTGAGAAGTAGGATATTGGCCTGGTCCATTTTGAATTCATTGCTATGGCACCTCCAACAGTTCCGGGCAACCCTTTATGATATTCAAAGCCTGATAGTCCATGATCAATAGTTTTATTAATAAGAAGCGATACTGGATAACCCGAAGATACGCTTAAATCTACAAAATCTTCAGTTTCGTTAACAACTGTTTTTTTAATATAACTGTTTTTAATCACCAATCCAAGAATTTTCTTTCTTGTTATCGCCACATTTGATCCTCCTCCAAACAAAAATATTGGTAGCTTTTTTTCTATCGAAAATTTTTTAGCGCAAATTATGTCCTCTCTAGTTTTTGCGTCGATAAAATATTCTGCAATTACGTGAGTTCTTAAAGTCAAATAGTGATAAAGATCTACTTCTTCTTTTATATTCCATTTTCCATGCTTGATAATCCGGGCAATCTCATCTTTTAATTTATATACGTTACCAGCACCCATCGTGAAGATTATATCTCCTTTTCTCATAATTTTTTGAAGTTTTGAAAGTAATTCGAAAACGTTATGAAAACGTAGTAGATTTTTTTTTGAAGAATTATTTATTATATCTTCAGTTGTTATTTTAAAATCTCCTCTATTTTCCCGGGATGAGGAGAATATTGGGAGTAGAAAAGTATAATCGGCTTTTGACAATGCTTCCGAAAATTCTTTTAATAGAGATTTAGTTCTTGAAAAAGTATGAGGTTGAAAGATAACCAAAATCCTTCTATCTTTAAAGCGCTCCCGGGCAGCTTCAATAGTTGCTTCTATTTCAGTCGGATGGTGTGCATAATCATCAAAAAGGTAGGTGTCGCTTTCTTGATACTTCAGTTCAAATCTTCTCTCCGCGCCTTTAAATTGTGAAATCGCATTTTGAATATCATTTGACTTATATCCTAATTTATTTAATACAACGATGACTGAAGTTGCATTACTGATATTCATTTTTCCATAAAGTAAAATTCTGAATTTGCCAATGCCACTTACTTCAAATAACGAGCCCTCATTGTCTATCTTTGAGTTAATTATTCGAAATTCGGCATTTTCGGAAAATCCGTATGTTGTAATATTTTTTTTATCCAATTCTGTATAAATATCTTTAATGTTTTTATTGTCGATATCTAAAAAAAGTTTTTTATTATCAAAGAATTTCAAAAAGGCTTGTTTTGTCTCATTTAAATTTTTGTATACGTCTGGATGATCAAAGTCAATATTTGTACAGATGATGTGATAGTCTGTAAAGAATGGGACTCCTACTATATAGCTAGGAAAAGCTTTTAGTTTATTTAAAGCGTATGATAAAAGACTTGATGTTGTTGTTTTTCCGTGGCATCCTGAAACTGCAATTCTAAGACTAAATTCTTTCATTATTAACCCTAAAAGCTCCGCTTGTGAAATTAATTTTAAGCCTCTTTTATTACTTTCAATTATTTGGCTATTTTGTAACCCTTTGTTAGCGGATGAATATACGATCAAGTCAATGTCTTTAGGCAGATTCTTAATATTAAAGTCTTTGCTCCATTTTATTTTATTCTTTTTAAGAAGTCTATCTGTGATGAATTCCTCTTCAATATCCGATCCGGAAACTTTTTTTCCAGCTTTTTTGAAAAATACTGCTAGATTCGCCATCGCCACCCCCTTAATACCTACAAAGTATATATGTTTGATTCCGTCTAGCATTTGATGTCTAATTATACACTTTTTATAATAAAACTAAACATTTCCCCAAAACCCGCCTTTTTATTATCTCTTCGGAAAGAAAAAAACCTATCTTTGTCACATTTCGTGCAGAACGGAAAATAATCTATATTTTGCTTCAAAACACCGCTTTCCAACAAAAGTAAATAGTTCAGCTTTGTTAAATTGAGATGTATTTTGCCGTTTCGACGATGAAATATTTCTTTTGAATAACCATCAAATTCTTCTAAAAATTCATAATATCTGTCTTCGTCAATATCATAACAGCACTCGCCGACAGTTGGACCAATCGCCACTTTGATTGATTTGGTATTTGCGCCATGTTCAACCATTTTTGCAACCATTTTTTGGGCCATCCTTTTGACAGATCCACGCCAACCCTGATGTGAAACACCGATCACTCCTTTACTTTTATCTGCAAATACCAGTGGACAGCAGTCACCAGTCCGAACAGTCAGTATTATATTTTTCTCTCTGGTTATAATCCCATCTGTTTCGACAATTTTTTCAACATTATCAGAAGTCTTTGAATTATATATTGAAATATTTGTTGAATGAATCTGCTCCAAGAAAACTAATTTTTTAAAACTGACGCCATTTAATTGAAAGAAGTTGAGTACATTTTCAATCTTTCTTCCATCTTTTAAATCGCGGGTTGAAAACCCAGAAAAATAACCTTCATCGTTTATTAAAGATGAATAAAAGATTTTTAGATTAGAATCGTAAGTAATCATTTTTGTGTAAATCCTAAAATCTAATTACTAATAACCAAATAAATACTAAGCTCTAAATACTAAACTGTTTAGTATTGAAAATTTAAAAATTGTTTGGATCTTTGAATTTAGTATTTAGAATTTTTAAAGCTTTTATTACTGCATCATGTTCACTCCACGGATATTCAGTCTTACCTCTACATAGACTCTTTTCATGAGCTTTGCCCGTAATTAGAACAGTGTCACCACCCTTGGCAAGTGCAATCGCCTTATTAATTGCCTTCTGTCTATCTGCTAATGTTTCATAGTTCGAGTAATCGCCCATTCCGGAAATAATATCTTTAAAAATATCACTCGGTTTTTCTGTTCTGTAATCTTCTTCAGTCAAAATTATATAATCGCTGTAATTGCTTGAGGCTTTTCCCATTAGCGATCTTTTGCTTTTGTCTCGAAGTCCGGCGGATCCAAAAACGTGGATCAATTTTCCGCTATTTTTCAAATACATATTTTTAATTTCTGATAACAAGTTTTCAAATGCATTAGGAGTATGGGCAAAGTCTATAATTACCTTAAATTTTTTATCGTAAACTGTTTCTAACCGCCCCTTCGGTAATATGAAAGTTTTTAGCGCGGATTTTATTTTTTCATCAGATATTTCAATTGTTTTACATACTGTATATGCAGCCGAATAATTATATTTATTAAACTTGGTTAATTTTGTGATTTTATCAATAGTTTTTAAGTTTTGAGTTGTAAATTTGAGATTTGAGATTTGAGATTTGAGATACCTATATGACCGATCATCTTTATTTGCAATACGAATCTTTGACATGCTTAGTAACTTTGCCTTGGTTGTGACGTACTCTTCATAACTATTATGGTAATCCAAATGTTCATGAGTAATGTTTGTGATTAATCCTATATAAAAGCTTATTCCCCATACACGATTTTGATCGAGAGCGTGGGATGTAGTCTCCAAAACAAAATATTCATCCTTATTCGAAACGGCTTTTTTTAGCATTTTTTGAATTAAAAACGAAGACGGAGTAGTCGTATGAAGGCCTGTTTCATATTCTTGACCGGCCACACGGGCTAAAACAGTTGAAATCATCGAAACTCTGAATCCTGCTTTTTTTAACACATGATAAATTAAATGTGTCGTTGTTGTCTTACCATCGGTACCAGTAATTCCTATCACTTTAATTTTTCGACTCGGAAAACCATACCAAAGATTAGCCAGTATGGCCTGGAAGAGATGGTATATGTTTTTTAGTCTTTGAACCATAGATTTATAAATACCAAATAACAAAATTCATTTGTAGATTTGTAATTTGACATTTGTAATTTTTCATTGTTCTGGTGCTATATTATAATAAACTATAAGTTCTTTGGCTATTTCAAAAAATAGTGGCGCGGCCGTTTCTGAACCCCAAGGAGAAGTGCCAGGTTCTTTAAGCATCACTAGTGCTACAAACTTTGGCTTTGAGGCTGGTGCAAATCCGATAAACGAAGCGATTGTCTTTGAAGGATCGTAAATTCCTGCAATCGGGATTTGGGCGGTGCCTGTTTTTCCACCGATTTTATAACCTTTTGGCCTATCCCACTTTGCCTCAGCGTTTTCAACTGTCGAAACTAACATTTTTTTAATAATTTCGGAGGTTAATCCTGATATCACTTTTCTCTCTACCTTTGGCTTTATTACATCAACTTTGTCAATGGATTTTATTTTTTCTACTAAATATGGCTTCATTAAATTGCCCCCGTTAATTATGGCAGCAAACGCCCGAATCATTTGAATTGGAGTAATTCCAATCCCCTGGCCAAAGGTCGCTGTGGCAAAATCAATCTTGTACCAATTATTTTTTGGTTTTAAATAAGTGGGCGACTCACCTTGAAGATCTATGCCGGTCAACTCTCCAAAGCCATATTTTTGCATATATGAATAAAGTTTTTCTTGACCCAGCTTTTCCCCGACCCAGACCATGCCAACATTGGATGATTTTTCTAAGATTCTTGTCATTGAAATTCTACCTTCATATTTATCATTCCATGTCTTAATTGAATATTCACCAACTTGTATAGCTCCGACTTCATTCATCTCTGAATTAGGAGTAATTTTTTTTTCATTGATTGCAGCTGCCATTATAAGAGGTTTAAAAATAGATCCTGGCTCAACAACATCAGAAATTGCTGAGTTTTTAAAATAGCTTTCGGAGAAATCGAAATATTTATCGATATCATAATCAGGTAGACAAGTTAAGGCTAAAATCGCCATCGTATATGGGTTGGCTATAATCACACAACCTTGGCGAGCCTTATAATTCTCTATTCCTTCTTTTAATTTTCGCTTCGCAATTTCCTGGATTGACTTATCAATCGTTAGAATTAAATCTCTTCCATTTTCGGGATCAACTTTTTTTTGTGCTCCAATAAAAATCGGCTTACCTGACGCATCCCTTTCAGATTCTAAAAACCCCGGTAACCCGACCAAATCTTTATCATAGTAACCCTCCAAACCAAAATATCCTAGATCTTCCCCTTTCTCATTTTTACCTACAAATCCCAATAAATGAGCGGAAAGCGAGGCTTCTGGATAATACCGTTTCATTTGATATTCAAAATTAACTCCTTCTAGTTCAAGGGCTTCAATCTCCTTTTTTTTAGCTTCATCAAGCCCTCCGGCCACTGCTTGATAAACTTTTTTTTCGTCAATGTACGACGAAAGAGAGGCCTCCTCCATCTTAAGTTTTTCTGAAAGAAATTTTATTAATTTTAGTTTATCTGTTATTTTTTTTGGTTCAAGGTACAGTAAATAGCTATTCTGATTAAGGACTAGCGGGTTAAGTGAAGAATCAAATATTTTTCCCCTTTCACTAGTTAGTCGCTTTGTTTTTAAATATAAATCACTGCCTACAAAATCTCTTGATATTACTTGGATATATATGAGTCTAATAATTATCGCGACGTAAAATAGTAAAAAAACGGAAAATAAAAATTTTAGTTTCATCTTTGGTCCTTATATGCTACTCCTAATTTATTTAGGAAAGTCGGAGTGCTTTTTTTGACAAACTGAAGATCGGAGGCCGCTTTTTCGGCATAAACGAGAGAGGAAAAAAATGAGACCTCTTTTGCAAGGCCGACATTATTGATGTGCAAATCTCTAGTTTTTTTTTCAAGCGACATTATCTCGTCGCTTACTTTGATAGATCGGCCAAATAGATAAATATTGGCAACCACCATGGCTAAAATCGTCATCCAAAATAGTAATTTATACAGCTTGCTCATATCGAAAATGCCCTTATTTTGGCGCTTCTTTCAAACTTATAACCCGATTTACTTCTTATTGGTTTTTTTTCAGATAATTTACAATTGTTATTTTTAACAAAATTTTTTACGATCCTATCTTCAAGCGAATGAAAAGTAACGACGACTATTTTTCCACTCTTATTAGTGATTTTTGCTGCTCCTTCTAGTCCTCGCCTTAAATTTAAAAACTCATCATTTACCTCTATTCTCAAAGCCTGGAAAATTTTGGCGTACGTATTATAACTTTTGTAGGGTATGGCCCTATTAATTGCTGTAATTAAGTTTGAAACACTATTTATTTTCTTGCCAATTTTGACTTCGTGAGCAATTTCTTTCGACCTAAGCTCTTCAGAGTTTTTTGCAAATAGTTCATAAAGCTCGCTTTCTTTCAATCTCCAGATTAAATCTGCGGCCGTTTCCACACCGCTACTTACATTGATCCTCATATCCAATGGGTCATTTAAATTCTTGTACGAAAACCCCCGCCCAAGACTTCCAAGTTGGCCCATTGATAATCCTAGGTCAAAAATTATGCCGTCTACGAAATCATAATCATTTTCTTTTGCGATTCTTTCAATATCAGCAAAATTCCCCTGAACCAGTTTCAATGTCATTCTGGAAAGCGAGCGAGCAAGCTGCGAGTGAGCGGTTTCAGAGTGACCATTTAATTGATTTATATCTAAATCAATTGCTAAAACTTTTCCACCTCTCCTCACGATTTCTTGACTATATCCGCCTTCGCCAAATGTGGCGTCAATATATTTTCCTCCTGTTTTGACCTCCAAACTATCAATCGCTTGCTGTAAAAGTACGGGTGTATGCATAAGTAAATTCAAAACTCAAAAGGCAAATGTCAAAATTTTAACTTTTGACTTTAACTTTTGACTTTTAACTTTTTTGTGTATTCCTCCCACTTCTTCGCGTCCCAGACTTCAAAATGGTCTCCAACCCCTATAACGACTGCTTTTTCTTTAAGTTGACCATGCTCCAGTAAATTTTTTGGGATGACAAATCTACCTTGATCGTCAATCTCAAGATATGCTAATGCTGAAAAAATCGATCTTCTTTGATCCATGTCGGTCGGCTGAAGTAAAGATGGATTTAATAATTCCGAGGCTCTTTTTTCCCAATCGTCTTTATCATATCCTGACAAGTAGTTTCCAAAACCTTTTGTCAATATAAATACATTTCCTTTTATAAGATCTCGGACTTTTTTTGGTAGTAATAAACGGCCAGACCCGGAGAAATTAATTTGATATTCACCAAAAAACACCATATGTTTTCATTACACACCATTTTGCACATCTTGTCAAGCGAATCTCACATAAAATTTTAGTCACCCTTAGGGTGCCCACGCACAAATATTATTTGATATAATTTCGTATGAGAATCGGAATAATTGGGACTGGAGCAGTTGGAGGTTTTTTTGGAGCTAAGCTTAAACTTGCAGGTTTTGATGTTGTATTTCTAGCAAGAGGTAAAAATCTTGAGATAATGAAAACAGAGGGTTTAACGCTTAAAACTTCAGGTGGTATTCATAAAATCAAAGATGTTATTTTTACAGATAAAGTAGAAGAATTAGGCTTGCTTGATTATATTCTTTTTACGGTTAAATCTTACGATACTAAGACTACTGCAGAGCAAATCAAATCCATAGTCACTGATAAAACAACCGTCATTACTCCCCAAAACGGAATCAATAATGATCTTATAATAGGTGAAATTATTGGCAAAGACAAAGTCTTACCTGCTATGGCCCAAGTAGGAGTTAGTACTCCTCGGCCAGGTTTTATCAAACATGTAAGTCTCGGAAAGCTAACATTTGGTGAATACAATGGAGATTATTCAAAAAGAGTTAGTGACTTTGAATTAATTTTAAGAAAGACGGGAATTGAAGTTATTATTGCTAATAATATCCAACTAGCGCGATGGAAAAAATACATTTGGAATTGTACTTTTAATATCATTGCTGGAATTACAGGTTTGAGTTTGGACAAGATTTTAGCCGATTCTTATTTAAAAGATCTGTGTAAAAAAACAATTTTAGAAATAAAGTTTATTGCGGAAAAAGAAGGAATTATTCTTGACGAAAAAGATGTAGTTGAGACTCGAATAAAAATGGCTGAAGCGATGGGCTCATTTAAACCATCAACTCTCGAGGATCTTGAAAAAGGAAAGCGAATTGAGCTTGATGCCTTCACAGGAACCATAATCGAACTTGCCAAAAAACACAATATGCAAGTTCCCATAAATACTATCCTTTATGCGCTTCTTCATGGAAAGCAAGCTAAAATATAAGTTATTTTAGTAGATTTTCTAACAGTCTTTCGTAGCTTTTTAAATGTAATGAATATATAGGATAAAATGGTCCATTCAAATATATTAAAATTCTCTCTCGATAGACTCATAAAATCAAAATTGTTTGATTTTATCTTCCCAAGGAAAATAAATTAGCCTCGCCTATCTCCAACGGCCGTTTCAAATAGGTAAATGAAAGTAAGTTTTTAATTTATCTTCGTATTCAACTTTTTCTGCAACTATATAGCTTAGATATTTTCCTCCCTCAATTATTTTTTTTATTAAAGTGATTTCTTTTTCGCATTCATATGGAAAGACGTAAACGCTTTGTTGATACTGATAAAAACCAATTTCTTTCAAAAATTTCCGTAAATAATATCGCTTATTTCTTTGTTCTTCTGGCACATCAAATATCACCAAAAACCATTTCCCCTGCCATTTCAATTTTTTTCTCATTTCAAACAGACTTTGAATCGAATATTTAAGAATTTCTATATTCCAAATATCTTCCACTTCAACATAAACTTCGTTATTTTTTATTTCTAAATTTAGAATCTTCCGTTTTTCTAATAGTTTTAGAGTTCTTTTCACTTTTAATTTTGGCAGTTTGATTCCCTTAATTTCTTCGATAAGTTTTATGAATGAGCCAATAATGATGGGGAAATTAGGTGTTATTAACACAGTCCCTCCTAGAATAGCTCCAATTCCGATTGTAGCTAAAATTATTTTCGCAATTTCTCCTTTTTTAAACTTTTTCACCTTAGCCATAATTGACTATACCTATTTGTAACGGCCGATGTCAATAGGTATGCCTAAATATAAAATTAGATTATAAGCAATTTGGTAAATCTGTACTGATTTTAGTCACCCTAAGGGTGTCCACGCACAAATATTTATTAAATGTTTATTTCACTCACTTGTATTTTTTTTAATGTTTAGGTCGACATAATGATATAATTCACACATATATGCACGCAAAATTAGAAAATTTTGTAACTTTTAATGAATCTCCACGAAATACAATAGAATCTATTATCCTATCAACGGTTCCTCCAATAACTAGGAGTATAAGATTTTATGAATTTGAAAAAAATAAACCCCGTTCCTTACTTGACCAGTTAGGCCTTCTTCCAAAAAGCAGTCCAAAAAATCTTACATTAAATTTACTCGAAGGCTTACTTGCCCCACATGAGCGATTAACCTACGATCATTCCATCGAAGTTGGCGTCATGAGTTGGGCAATGGGAAGCTTACTAGGTCTTGATCCTGAAAGGTGTTTTAAGTTAGGCTTACTTCATGATGTAGGAAAACTTGGCATAAATTCAAATACTTTATCTCTAAGATTTTTACTAAATTTCAATAAGATTTGGAATGAGGAGCATACAAAGTTAGTTTCTTTACACCATGTTTTAAATGACGATGAAAAAGATATCCTGCATAGACATGGCATTTTTGGTCAAATGATCTTAAAACATCTTGGATTTGATATTATTTTTCAACAAATAGCTAGAGACCATGGTAGAGAATCTCTAACTTTTCAAAAGAATGAACCTCTTGAGTTAATGGTGGTAACTTTAGCTGACTGGTTTTCTGCCATAAAAAATTTTAATAGGAATCAATCAAGAAAAACTGATTGGGGGGCTATTGGTAACGCAAAAGAACAAATGGAAAAGCTTTTTTCTGATGAGCAAACAAATTTACCAGAAAAAGTAAAAGAAGCTTTTTGGGATATGATTGAAATTTTCAAAATATATCCCCCATTAGGCAATGAGGAGGGAGAAATTCTTTACTGGTATAGATTATTTAACTCTTTTAGAAAAGACGTTTCTGCTTTAGATCGAGGAAAACCGATTAGATCTTTCCCATTTTTCACGTCTTTGCCTGATTTAAAACAACTTAAAGATAAAATTAAAACTCGGTAAATTTTGTTAAAAGATATATAATAAATTCAATGGATCGATTTATAAGGAAGACTTCCGATTTTATTTTCCAAAAACAAAAAAGTATTTTTTCTTCGGCGGTTTTGCTGTCGTTTATGATTGTTTTGACTTCGTTATCAGGATTTTTGAGATATAGGATACTCGCCGGCTTTTTTGGGACGGAAGAACTTGATATTTTTTTTGCTTCATTTCGAATCCCCGATCTTATTTTTGAAGTATTAATTACGGGCGCCCTAACCTCAACATTTATCCCTATTTATTTAAAATATCAGGAGAATAAAAAAGAATTAAGTGAAAATATTTCATCAATTATTAATTTAATATTGGTTTTTTTACTCATTTTTGTCGTAATCATTTCACTTTTTCTTGACCGATTAATTCCACTGATTACACCGGGTTATGGAGCAGAAAAAATGGAACAAATAATAGCTTACTCTAGAATATTACTCTTAGGTCAATTACCTTTTTTTGTTCTTGGAAATTTTTTAACAGGCATCGGGCAGGCAAATAAGACTTTTTTACTTTCGGCTGCCGCCCCGATTATTTACAATTTAACCATTATTGGTGCAACGATTTTTTTCTATCCAACTATTTCACTGTTAGCCCCGATTTGGGGAGTTGTTTTTGGAGCATTTTTACTTTTTTCAATCCAATTACCCCTTCTTTTAAAGTCTGATTTTCAATATAAATTTATAATTAAAAAGACACAGGGTCTTATTGAGTTTGTCAGATTGGTTATCCCCCGGGCGTTCACAGTTATTGTCGCTCAGATTGATGCGACGATTGACCTTTCCCTCGCTACCCTTTTAGGAGGAGGCGCTTATACCATTTTTTATTTGGCTCAACATCTACAGCTTTTACCCGTTTCGGTTATCGGGATTGCTTTCGGTCAAGCTTCACTTCCATACTTAACCGAGATTTACAGACAACAAAAAATCGACGAATTTAAAAAAATTATCACTGATTCAATTCTGAATATTTTATTTTTGACAATACCTTTGGCATTATTTTTTATCTTTGCCAGAACTCCAATCGTTCGTCTTTTTTTTGGTGGACAAAAATTTGATTGGGATGCAACAGTCCAGACTGCAATAACTCTTTCATATTTTTCAATATCGCTTCCATTTCATAGTATTTATTACTTATTAACTAGATGCTTTTACTCATTTATGGACAGTAAAACTCCATTCTATGTGAGCATTTCATCGATATTTATAAATACGATTCTAAGTGTCCTTTTTGTTTTTTATTTTCATTTTCCTGTTTGGTCGCTTGCAATAGCCTTTTCAGTCGCAATTACATTAAATAGCACTGCGTTGTTTACAATATTATGGAAAAAAACAAAGGGTTTTGATTTGAAGTTTATGTTTAATGAGATAGGAAAAATGGCTTTTGCAAGCGGAGCGTCAGCGGTTATTGCATATTTTATAATGAAGTTATTTGATGGCTTGATTTTTGATACATCTTTCACAATCAATGTTTTTTTCCTACTTGCTACAACCTTTATAATTTATGGGCTACTATACTTATTCGTATCTTGGGCCGTTGATCTAAAGGAAATATATCTTATTTCAAAATTAATTCTCAAGGCCCAACAGTTTCAAAAAAGGATTACCGAAATAATTCAATCATATGAATAAAGCCACTGAAGATAAAGAAAAATCCGTCGCAATTTCGGCCATTCAAAAAAAGCTATTAGGAAAAAAGCTGTCCTATAGGGAAATATATGCAATTATGGATGAGATCGCTCATGAGCATCTTACAGATATTTTGACGACATATTTTGTCGCATCATCCTTTAGGGAAGGGTATTCCCCGACTGAGCTATTTCAATTTACTAAAGCAATGGTTGAAACTGGGAATAAGCTCCGCTTTAAAGGGATAGTTGCTGATAAACACTCAGTAGGTGGTATCGCTGGGACGAGAGCCACAATGATTATAGTGCCTATTGTTGCGGCCGCTGGATTTACGATCCCTAAAATATCATCTCGCGCGATCACTTCACCAGCTGGAACTGCCGATGTAATGGAGGCGATTGCAAATGTTGATTTTACCCCGTCGCAAATTTATAAAATAATTGATAAAGTTGGCGGGTGCATTGTCTGGAATGGGCAACTTGGTATCGCCCCGGCTGACGATATCATAATCCGGGTTGAAGAGCCATTATCATTTGAGTCATTTGATAAGGTTATCATATCGGTAATGGCCAAAAAAATAGCCGCGGGAACTACTCATCTTGCTCTTGACCTGCCGATTGGTAAAACCGCAAAAATTCACCATTTTACTGATGCTGAAAAAGTAGCTACCAAATTTAAAAACTTAGCGGCCCGTTTTGGTATAAAGACGGTGATTGACATAAACGAAATGCTTGAACCGGCCGGTCGAGGAATAGGACCAATTCTTGAAGCACGCGATGTCCTTTACGTCCTTGAGCAAGATAAAGATAGGCCACTTCGACTTGAAGCCAAAGCTTTAAGACTTGCCGGTATGTTACTTGATATTTGTTACAAAGACAAAAAGATGAAAACAAAAATTAAATCAGGTGAAGATGAAGCCAGAAAAATCTTGGAGTCAGGGGTAGCCCTCAAAAAATTTCGTGAAATTGTCCATGCCCAAAGTGGCAATAAAGACATCTCAAGCGGTAGCTTGAAGCTTTCTATTCATAAAAAAGAAATTAAATCACTCGTTTCTGGTAAAATAAAGGATATTAACAATTACAACCTCAATACAGTCGCAAAAGTCCTAGGATCGCCGAATGACAAACAAGCTGGAATCTATATGCTTAAGAAACTAGATCATAATGTTGATAAAAACGAAAATATGTTAATACTTTATTCGGGAGATAAATACAGACTAAAAGAAGCTGAGGTTACGCTTCGTAATTTACCAATTTTTAAAATAGAAAGATAGAATTATGAAAAAAAGATATATTATTTCTCTAATAATTTTAATTATAGGTATTTTTTTCTATCTTTTTTATAAAGAAGGCGCTATGCCTTTTAGTAAAGATGACAAATCTGTAAAAATATTTGTCATTGAAAGAGGAGCTCCATTACAGACAATTGTAAATAATTTGGAAAAGAATGATCTTATACGTAATAAAATCGTTTTCTTTTTGATTGTAAGACAACTTGGCCTTGAAAGAAAAATTCAGGCCGGAGATTTTCGATTGTCCCCCTCAATGAATGCGTACGAGATTGCTAATACTCTCACTCATGGTACTCTTGATCTATGGGTAACTTTGATTGAGGGGACAAGGCGCGAAGAAATGGCCCCGATAATTTCCCGGGAGTTAAATATCCCTGAGGTTGAGTTTATTAAAGAATCAGAGGAGGGTTATCTTTTCCCAGATACCTATCTTTTTCCAAAGGATGCAAGTGCCGGATCAGTCATTTCAATAATGACAAATAATTTTGATAATAAATTTACAGAGAGTATGAAGAATAAAGCAGAAAAGAAAGGGCTAACTCTTGAAGAAGTCGTTACCCTTGCCTCGATTGTTGAAAAAGAAGCCAGAAAAGAAAGTGATAAAAAAATTGTCGCAGGAATATTACTCAAGAGACTTGAGGAAGATTGGCCGCTTCAGGTTGATGCTACAATTCAATATGCGCTCGGATACCAATCAGGTGAAAAAAGCTGGTGGAAAACTACATTATCGTTTGATGATTTAGAAATTAAGTCGCCTTATAATTCATACAAAAACAAAGGCCTGCCGCCTACTCCAATCTGTAACCCTGGGTTAGCTTCGCTTAACGCAGTCGTTGAAGCCGATTCTTCAACCCCTTACTGGTATTATATTTCGGATAAAAAGGGCAATATGCACTATGCAAGGACAGACGAAGAACACCAAGCGAATATTGATAGATACCTCGATTAAAATATCAAATGATTAAATTCAAATAACAATTGAATAATAAATAATAAATGTTTAAATATTAAAATATTTGTAATTCATCATTCATTTGTGGATTTGTCATTTGTGATTTGTTATTTTTAGTGGATGTCTCCCATCTGCATATCTGTCGGTTCGGGATTACTTTGGCGCTTGATAACATCTCTCGGTTTTGACCCTTCAGCCGGACTTACATAGCCGGCCGCTTCCATTTGATCAAGTATACGAGCGGCCCTTGCATATCCTATTGATAGTCGTCTTTGAAGAAGTGAGGCTGAGGCTTTATCTTGTTGCATAATAATTTCCAGTGCTTGATTAAATAAATTATCATTCTCCCCACCGTTTACTGTAATCGTCCCCGCAACACCCGATTTTATAGTGACTGCTTGCTCGGTCACCTCTTCGGTGTAGTGGACTTCAGGAGATTGGGATTTAAGGAATTTTACAAGGTCAACCACTTCTTTTTCAGTGATGTACGGGCCTTGGATACGGACCGGCTTTGCTTTATCAGGTGGCAAAAATAACATGTCTCCCCGGCCCAATAATTTTTCAGCACCAGGCATATCTATGATTACTCTCGAGTCTATCATCGAGGAAACATTGAATGCGACACGAGTAGGTATATTCGCCTTCATTAATCCAGTGATAACATCAACTGATGGTCGCTGGGTCGCAAGGACAAGATGAATCCCAGTTGCACGGGCCATCTGGGCGACTCTTGTAATTAATTCTTCAGCTTCTCCTGGAGCAAAAATCATCAAGTCGGCTAACTCATCTATTACAAAAATAATATAAGGTTTTTTTTCAATTCCTGCAATTCCATTATAACTTTCAAGATTGCGGGCTCCGACTGCGGCAAAGGTTTTATATCTCTGCTCCATTTCTCCAACTGTCCATTTAAGAGCTGAGATTATTTTATCGGCGTCGGTTATAACTGGAGTTAATAAGTGTGGCGTATCATTATAAACTGAAAGCTCAACTCGTTTTGGATCAACTAATATCATTCTTAAATCCTCTGGCTTTGTCCTGAAAAGCCATGCACAAATCCAAGAATTTAAAAGTACTGATTTACCTGATCCGGTAGCTCCAGCTATAAGGACATGCGGCATTTTTGCTATACTTGCCGCAACTGGTTGACCTGAAACATCAAGGCCAAGCGGAACAAGCAAAGGATCATTGTTTGAAGTAAAAACAGATGAAGAAAGTAGCGCCTTTTCAGTTACAATTTCTGGTCTTTTATTTGGCAACTCTATCCCGACAAGTTTTTTGCCTGGAATTGGGGCTTCAATTCTTACCTGGCCGGTTGAAGCGGCGAGAGCTAAAGCTAAATTATCCGATAGCGTTGTAATTTTTGAAAGCTTGGTTCCCATCGTGATATCAAGCGCATATTGAGTCACGGCCGGGCCAAAATTGACATCAGCTACTCGCGCTCTTATTCCGAAGGAGTCCAGCGTATTTTCGATGATCGAAGCATTTTCTTTTACGTCACCACGGTCAGCTCCTTTTTGGGAAACATCAGCAAGAAGCGATAGAGGAGGATAAACCCATGTTGATTTGCCCCCACTTGGAAGAGGCCTAATCTGGATCCCCTCGTTACTTTTTTCAATTTGAGAAGATAAAGATGGCGTTGTGGTATTTGGTTGATATTTGATTTTATCTTCATTTTTCTTGCCAAAAATAAATTGTTTTTCTTCCTTTTGCACTTTCTGATTTTTACTATTTTGTTCTTCAAAGGCTGATCTGAAAAAATAATTTTTCAAGAAAACGAATACGCCTTTTAATAAATTGAAAACAAAGATTAAAAAAACGTCAATTGAAGTGTCTAAAAACAGGACCAAACCAATTATAAAAATAACCGATAAAATAATAATCGCTCCTATCATAGAAAAATCGAGGCTCAAGTTTCCAAAGATTAGCTTTCCCCAGTCTCCTGATTGAAATATACCAAGCAATGAGATAAAAACCATAATAATTCCTCCGGTCATATTTGGCTTAACAATCTTCAACTTTTTTGAATTAAAAAAATGACCGGAAATTAAAATAAATATAAATGGAATAATTATCGAAAGCCCGCCGAATCGTGAAAGAACAAACTGATTAAGTCGAAATAATACCCGACCAGTACCTTCATTGGAAAAATTTTTTGCGTAGGAAAGTAAAAATACTAGAGATATACCTATGAGTAAAAAACCAAAAATATTGAAGATCGTATGTTGATTAATTTTAAACTTCAAAAACGGAATTTTTATTAGACTTCTTCTTCGTGCCATATAATTGATTCTACTTACAGCCACAACAAAAATCAACCGATGGAAATAAATTTTACACCCGTAGGGTGAAAATTAGTAAATAAGTATAAATTTTCGTTTTTAG
>Ga0075669_121_pt1 | contig 18947 bp, 23 predicted proteins | sample RifGroA2_FD_68413 | JGI IMG/M metagenome (GOLD analysis project Ga0075669, IMG submission 68413) | Microgenomates (Roizmanbacteria) bacterium GW2011_GWA2_35_8
GCCCTGAAAATCCGGGGTTCGGATACGAGTGACTCACCCACCCGTCTATATAATCAAAAATAGTTTTTGAAGTTGGTTGTTGGTTATTGGATGTTTGTTTGGAAATTGGAAATTGGAAATTGGAAATTCTTCGTAAAAAGGTTTCCTCATCTTCCATTCCAGGCACCCATGAGGGAGCGGAGGCGTCAAATCCGGCCATCATAATAAAATAGTCGGAGTTTTTTTCTTTGAGTTTTTTAGCAAACTCGAGGGTAACTTCGGCAAAGCTTTTTTCATCAACTTCGCCTCCCCATTCAGACCCATGATTAGGCTCGTTAAATAAGACAATATAGCGGTTTTTCACAACCCAGTTTAAAGAGTCGAGAAAATTTATCCATTGATCAGCATCCTTTTTTTCCGGTCTACGCCAATTTTCACCTTCAGCCGATGTTGCAATTCTAGTGATTGGAATCAGGTGTAATTCCCGCAGTGAATCAAATACACTTTGCCACTTAGATACGTCTCTATCATTCTCCTGGATAACCAAAGTAACATATCCCCATTTTCCTCCATTTGAATTAACTAAGTCCGATGCTTCTTTAAGGGCTTCAAGTTGTGGTTGGGCGAGATGAATGCCATAGATATTATTTGGCTCCGAGGCAAAAACGGATAGAGATAGAGAGGTTATAATAAGTAATAAAATAACCAAGTGTTTCATAATGTCAAATGACAAATTACAAACCCACAATTGATATTTATTATTTGTGATTTGTTATTATTTGATTTCCACTTTTACTCCGGCCTTCATAAGCAGCTCTATCCCCGCCTTGTCATGGTGCTCCATCCGGCAGACGACTCGTTTAATTCCCGCATTAATTAACATCTTAGTGCAGCTTGAGCAAGGATTAGTGGTAGAAAACAAGGTTGCACCTTTTGTTGCCAGGCCTAAGTAGGCGGCTTGAATAATTGAGTTTTGCTCAGCATGAATACAGACGCAGCTTTCCTCATCCATCCGACTATCAAGTTCTCCACTATGCCTTTTTTGACACCTTATACATCCTCCTTTTGAGCAGTCAACAATTCCATGGGGAGCGCCATTATAACCAGTTGCCATAATACGAAGATCCTTAACTAAGATGCATCCAACCTCCCGTCTTAAGCAGTCGGCCCGTCTTTTTACAACGACGGCCATCTCCATAAAATACTCGTCCCATGAAGGTTTATTCATATAGATAATTATATCATCTATATTAAATCGAAGATTGAATGAGTTTTACTAAACGTCCAAATTCAATTTTTTTCTTTGCTTCGCGTATGACAGCTCCTACTAAAAAATTCATAGCGTTCCCCTTTCCAGCTTTATAGTCAGCTACTGCCTGGGAGTTGGCCGTGACAGCCTTTTTTATATATCCTATTATTACATCATCTGTTATTTCATCTACCGTCACTTCTTTTTTGTATTCTGTAATTATTTGGGCTTGATCGGCTTTAAACAGTTCTAATTTGATTTTTTTATGAATTAATAGATTAACTAATTTATCAACCGGTAATTTTTCTTTTATCGCCTCAGAAAATAATTTATCGAGCCATTTTGCCTGATCAGCCGTCTCAAATAATAGCTCCGTCATTTCGCGATTGATTTTATATTCCTTAATCCAACGTCCAAACATATCTTCAAAGGCCTCAGGCATTTGAGACACAATCTCAGAAAACCATTTATCATTTATGTTTATTGGTGGAAGATCCGGGTCAGGGAAATATCTGTAATCGGCCGCCTCTTCTTTTGTTCTTTGGCTGTATGTGATGCCCTTTTCTGCATTATAACCACGAGTCTCTTGGATAGGTGTCTCCCCTTTTTCTAATATCTCTCTCTGCCTTTCTATCTCATACTCTATCCCTCTTTCTAAGAACCGAAATGAATTAATATTTTTCAGCTCCACTTTATATTTCGGCAATTGTACACCCTTAGAGTGTCCTGTCTCATTCCGGACACCCTGAGGGTGTCTTAATAATGAAATATTCGCTTCCAGCCTCATCCCTCCTTTTTCCATGTCACAATCAGAAATATCAAGATAGCGGATTATTTGGCGGAGTTTTTTGGCATATTCTTTAGCTTGTGCACTGGAGTAAATTTCAGGCTCAGTCACAATTTCAACCAATGGAGTCCCGCTTCTATTAAAATCAATTAGACTCACTTTTTCTCCATTCACAGTATCGTGTATTAATTTTCCTGTATCTTCCTCTAAATGAACCCTGGTAATCCCAATTGGCCCGTCTGAGGTTTCGACTTTCCCACCGTAGCAAAACGGGATGTCATACTGTGATATTTGATATCCTTTTGGAAGATCGGGATAAAAATAATGTTTTCTGTCGAATTTTGAGAACTTATTTATTTTACAGCCTAAAGCGAGTCCCAACATAATTGTCCATTCAATTGCTTTTTTGTTAGCAACCGGAAGCCCTCCTGGCATCCCTAAACAGACTGGGCAAGTATAGATGTTTGGTTTTTTTGCATCAGGATCGTTTTTACAACCACAAAACATACCTGACTTAGTTTTAAGTTGAACATGTATCTCCATTCCGATAATTACTTTATAGTTGCTCATATTTTTGCCCATGGATTCCACTTTGTCCCTTGTTCAAAATTGTATGCTGCTTGTAATATTTTCTCTTCATTAAAATAATTTCCCATTATATTTAGCCCTAGATATAAATTAGTTTTTTCGTCACGGAAACAAGGAATAGAAATTCCACAAATTCCAGCAAGAGAACTTGGCTCAACGAGTAAATCTTGTAATTCGCCAAACATGGGATCGTCTCCCAGGGATCCAACTGGTAAAGCGAAACTTGGTGATGGTGCGGATATTAATAAATCATACTGACTAAATAAATCTTTAAAATTTGACAAATATAGACTTCTTATTTTTTGTGCTAATACATAATATTTATCTGCATATCCTTTAGATAGTGAAAATGTGCCAAGCATGACTCTATTTTTGGCTTCATGTCCAAAATTACTTCTGTCTTTTCCATACCTGATCCCGTCATATCTTGATAAATTACTTGAAACTTCACTTCGCTGAACGACGGTGTATACGCCAATTGCATGTTCATGACTTAGCACCTTTCCTTTTTTTAAACCAGGAGTTGTTTCGATTAGGTCGACTTTTGCACCTTCTGATTCAAAAAATTTTCCGGCTGCAATAACTGCCTTCGCTACAGGAGTTCCTTTAATTTTTTGATGATCTATATAACATATCCCAATTTTCATGCCCTTTACTCCTTTTTTTATATTTTTTGTGTAGTCCATGATTGGCAAGGGAGAGGTTGTTGCATCGTTTTCATCTTTTCCAGCGATATAATTTAAAATTAATGCGGAATCTTCCACAGTTTTTGTAAGAGGACCAGGAGAGTCAAGCGATGATCCCATTGCAACCACTCCATATCGACTAGTTCTACCATATGTAGGTTTTAAACCAACTACACCACACCAAGCGGCCGGCTGACGGATTGATCCAGCCGTTTCACTCCCAATAGCCGCAATCGCCATATCAGAGGCAATCGCCGCAGCTGACCCGCCAGATGACCCACCGGGTAAATAACTTGTATTTCTTGGGTTTTTAGTTGAGCCATAATCTGACGTTTCAGTGGATGACCCATGAGCCCAGGCATCCATATTTGTCTTTCCGATTACAACGCCACCTGATTCTTTTATTTTTTTAGTCACTGTTGATTCAAATGGAGACATAAATCCGTCTAATAACTTAGAGGAGGCATTTGTGGGAAGCCCAACTGTCAAGAAATTATTTTTAACAGCGATCGGTAATCCCCGAAGAGGTTTTCTTTCTTGGCCTCTGCTTTTTAACAGCGCATCTTTATCTAAATCAAGATAAACATTTAACTCTTTATTTTTTTCGGCAATTACACTTTCCGTGTCTTTATAAACATCGGATAATGATATTTCACTTTTATCAAGTAATTCTATTGCTTTTTTTAAAGTTAGTTCATTTGTTTTCATAGATTAATCTTCGGCTAAAATTTGATCAACTACAAAATAACCATTGTGTTTTTTTTTGGTATTACTTAGCGCTTGCTCCTGTGTAAATATTTTTTTTTCATCCACTTTATCTTCTCGTAAAATATTTTCAAGACCGGTCACTTGATGAGTTGGTTCAATACCCACGATATTAACTTTAAAAAGTGAGTCGATAACCTCAAGGGCTTTGTTAAAACCTTTAGCTAATTCATTTTCTTCTTTTTCAGTAATTGGGATTTTTGCCAATTTAGAAATATGTTTTACTGTACTCGTCGATATGGTTGTCATGGGTTAATTCTACAAAAACTTTATGAAGATTTATAGCCAATCTTCCGCAAAAAATCTTTCCTATCTTGCTCTTCTTCTTTATTTTCTATTCCGTCGGAAAGATTTTTAATCCGATTTAGTATGTTCACTGGAAAAGTATTTTTTAGAAAAATGAAAAGCGAGTGTCCTGCTCCGACTTCTTTGGCGTTTTTGACAGCCAAATTAATCATCTCATCGTCAGTCCCTGCTTTCCTGATTTTTTTTGGCCCTGAGGCTTCACAAAAAGCCAACCCAAATTTAATTCCCGGTACGGCTTCAACTAAAGTTTCATAACAGTCCTCGACTGTTTTTATAAAATGTGACTGAGCTAAAATAAAATTAATCTCCGCCGGTTTTTCTATTTTTATAGAAATCAATCTCATATGTTTAATATGTTACCAAATATTTTATTTAATTTGTTTTTCGGAAATAAATCGTTAGGGTAAATCTTAATTACTTTGAGATTTTTTTCTTTGTAGAACTCTTCTTTCTTTTTAATTAGTCTATCATATGATTTAATCTCTCCACATAATCCAAAAAACTCAATATAAATATCACCTATTTTAAAATCCGCTGTCATTCTATGATAATTATATGGAATTTTGGTTTTATGTTTTACCTTTCTCATAAATAGCCAATCATCAATTATCTTTTCTGCCATTGAATCACATTTATGCCCATCTTTAGCTATGTATTTATTGGCAAATTTAACTGGATTAGGTTTAAATCCTGAGGCAATAATTGCACTATTCCGTGTACCGAACATCTTTCTAACAGCATTATATATTCCCCACATTTCCTGTTTAAAAGGAATCCTGCCATTGGTTTTATAGAATCCTTTTATTTTATTTATAATAACCTCTCTATATTCCTCATCGGTAACACTGTTTACAATCCACTGACATTTAACTGAGCAATATTTGTTTTTTCTTAAAATTTCCTTTCCACATTTTGTATTAGTGCAATAATTTTTTGGTTTATTTAAATCCCTTATTTTATTACTAATTTTTGCCGCACATGAATTAGAACAAAAAGTTTTATTGAAGCCTGATTTTTCCGGTCTTTTTCTTAAACAAGTCTTTTGACAGTTGGGATTTGAACATTTTAATAAGACTTTTAAATTTTTTTCTTTACTTTGGCATTTTGAAGAACAATACTGTTTCCAACCAAATTTAACAGCTTCATTGATCTTATTAGGAGGTTTTAAATATCCTTTTCCGCATTGGTTGCATATTACTTTTTCCATGCTTATATTCTTGATTATATTATCGTAGGGCCATAAAGTCGGAGTAGGGAGACTTGAACTCCCGGCCTCATCGACCCCATCGATGCGCTCTAGCCATCTGAGCTATACTCCGTATGTATTACATAATTTTACCAGAGTTCGACTATAATAAGAAGTTATGAATTGGATTATAGCAAGTCTTCTGATGTTTGTTTCCTCAATTATTACTTATTTATTCACAAGAAAAGCAACTCTCCTTAATTTACCGACGGAAGTAATTAACTTTGCAACTTTTTTTATTCCTTTGTTTCTATACATACCCATGTCAATTTTTAATCGATCAACTTTTATTATTTCTCCTTTGCATTTTTTATTTATATTTATAATGGCATTTTTTTGTTCATATATAACCAACTTCACTTCTTTAAAAAGTATTAAATATGCCCCAAATCCAGGATATAGTCTTATTTTGTCAAAAAGTTATGTGTTTTTTACCACAATTGTTGCTGTGATTTTTTTCAAATCAGAGTTAAATATTAAGTCGGCTCTTGCGATTTTAATAATTATTGGTTTTTCTGCCCTTGTTATGATCGGAAAAACAAAAACACATAGACATTCAAATTCATTGTGGATACCATATGCTCTTGTTTCATTTTTTGGTTGGGGAATGTTATCTATCGGAACGAAATATTTATTTAGCTTGGGGGTTAATATTTATCAAAGACTTTTTTACGTGGCCATATTTGTAAGCTGTTTTATTCTTATTGAAATGTTTCTTAGAAAAACGAAGTTAAGAGCCTTATCTGCATCGTCAATTGTCCTTTTAATTATAGTTGGTATTTTTTCCGCTTTTTTTAACTTTTTTCAAATGCTAGCCTTAGATGTATCTCCTAATATTGGTTATGTCAATGCAATTAATGCTAGTTCAATTTCGGCATTAACTATTTTTTCCACTATCTTTTTCAAAGACGAATTTACATTTAAAAAATTTGTTGGAGTTCTCGGCGTCACTGTGGGTTTAATCGCATTGGTAGTATAATATGTACATATGAATGACCAAAATAAGTCTGACGAAGAAAAAAAGAAAGATGAAGAAAAGGATTATGAACTTAGAATTGATCCGGGTTGTAGTAATGGGGTCATAAGAGTACCAAAAGATAAAGAAGATAAAAATAAATATCAAGAATACGGTTAGATTTTATTTTTTAGTTTTACCAGGAAAAAGCCAGTTCTTGGCGTCTAACACAAGCCCAAACATTCCTGCGATTAGTCCTCCTTTTATTGCGCCTGTTGCTCCAACCTTGAAAACTGTTTCAAAAAATGCAGCCGGTCCAAGAGCTCCTAATCCCATCATCCCCAAAGCGGCTATTGCACCCAATTTAGCGCCAAATTTAAAGAGTTCCCAAAATGTTGGTTTTATTTTTGATTCTGCCATATTGCCCTATAGTATATCATACTTAATAAATCTTGAAGTGATATAATTTACTTCATGGTAAAAATTAAGAAAATATTCAATAATTTATATCTCCTCTTGAAAATAGCATACGAAGAAGATAAATGGCTACTTTTAGGATATTTTTTTACTTCTCTTCTTTCCGTCGCCTTTCTTTTTATCGTTTACTTCTTTTACAAGCTCATGATTGATCAGGTATTCCACGATCTGACTCAAACCCCTTCCTCAACATTGTTTTTTATCATTATGACCTACCTATTATTTGAATATATATCTAAGTTTGTGAATGGAACTCTTAATTCCTATTACTTTGAATATCTCCTTCGATCAAAAATACAAAATATTTTAACTTGCAAATTTATGAAGTATTTAATAATTTAAAAGACGTTTATAAAAATAAAAATATAATTTTTATATCCCATCGTTTTTCAACCGTGAGAAAAGCTGATCGTATTTACGTTATAGAAAAGGGAGAGATTGTAGAAAACGGAACTCATAAAGAACTATTATTAAATAAAAATCTATATTCTAAGTTTTTTGAAATCCAAAAAAAAGGGTATGAATAGCAAAATCTTAAATCTTAAATCTCAAATCCCAAAAATATTTTTGCTGTTTTTTGTTTGGAGGATAGTGGGCTTTTTAATAATGTATTTAGCGCCAAAATTTATTCCTTACCTTGGGTTTTTTCCCTACAGGGAACAGCTAGTAACCCTCCACAAGCCGATATTTTTAACTCCGCTCGCAAATTTTGATGGCATAAACTATTTAGTTATTGCAACTCAGCAATATCATCAATACATTCAGGCTTTTTTTCCTCTTTACCCAACCTTGATTAAATTATTTCTTTCAATATTTAATGATGGATTAGTTGCTGGATTAGTTATTTCTAATATTAGTTTTTTCATCGGTTTATATATTTTTAATAAATACTTAAGGCTCACTTTGACTAATTTTAACCATTTACAACCAATTTTAACCATTTTGTTTATTCTTTCTTTTCCAACCTCTTTTTTCTTCGGAGCCGTATATACAGAGGGATTATTTTTTCTGTTATTAATTTCAACTTTATATTTCCTTAAAAAAGAAAGGTATTTTTTGGTTGGGTTTTTTGCAATCTTAGCTTCATTAACAAGATTCGTTGGAGTATTTTTAATAATACCAATATTGCTTCATTTAATTCAAAAGTCAAAAGTCAAAAGTCAAAAATACAAGTCAAAATTATTAAGTTTTTTATACTTAATACTATTAATGTCCCCTTTCTTCGGCTTATCTATTTATTGCTATTACTTGTGGAAAACCACTGGGGATCCACTATTTTTCCTTAATGTCCAGCCGATATTTGGCGCTAACCGATCTACTCATTTGATATTATTACCACAAGTTATTTGGAGATACCTTAAGATTTTTTTCACAGCTGATTGGAATTTCCAATATTTTACTTCTGTAATAGAATTTCTATTTTTTGCCTTTGTTTTTACCGTTTTAATTTTTGACTTATTTAAACATTTAAAATTCACCCTGCCTGCCGGCAGGCAAGGTAAAAATTTTAAATTTAAAATTTTAAATTTTACTCGGTTAGGTTTAAGTCTATTTTCCCTAGCCAATATTGTCCTCCCTACTCTTACCGGTACACTGTCATCAATCCCCCGCTACTCCCTCTTTTCAATTTCTATGTTTATTTTCCTTTCCGAAATAAAAAACAATTTGTTAAAAACAGCAATTATTATTATTTTCTTAATATTACATGTTGTCTTGTTTGGATTTTTTAGACAAGGCTATTTTGTCTCATGAAAAAAACCTACAATATTCAATTCGTCTCTGATCCAAAATCAAAGTCTCAGTCGGTTATTTTTGTTTTTTTGATCTTATTGATTGTGGCTTTTCTAATTCTTGGAATTAGGCTCTTCCAGCTAACTATTGTCAAAGGAAGTTATTATCGTATCTTGTCTGAGCAGAATCGAATCAAAGAGCTGCAAATTGAGGCACCACGGGGAGAAATATTAGATCGGAAGGGGTTTCCACTTGCAAAAAGTAATCTGCCCGATATTAGTCTAATAGACCAGAAAATTCTTTCAAAAAGAATATATAGTCGGTCCGAGGCAATTTCTTCAATTATAGGTTACCGTCAAATTGCAGATGCTCAAGATTTAAAAAATGACAATTGCATTAATAAGCTAGAACTCGGAGACAAATTGGGAAAAAAGGGTATAGAAAAGATATATGATTGTGATCTCCGTGGACATTCAGGAAAGAAGTTAATAGAGATTGATGCAACAGGAAAATTTCTAAAAGTTGTAAGTGTTATCCCTCCCACAATAGGCAAAACAGTCCAATTATCACTTGACCTTATGATGCAAGAAAAAGCTCATCAACTACTTAAGGATAAAAAGGGGGCAATAATTGTAACAAATCCGAAAACGGGAGAAATATTAAGCTTTGTCTCTTCCCCCTCATTTGACCCTCAAAGCTTTGAAGACCAAAACAATAGTGCTATTAATAGATACTTGAGTGATAAAGATAAACCGTTATTTAATCGTATAACTGAAGGTATATATCCTCCAGGATCTATTTTCAAACTAGTAATTGCAACTGCGGCCCTTGAGGAAAAAGCAATCACAGAAAAAACAGAATTTGAAGATACGGGTCAGATTACTGCCGGGCCTTTAAAATTTGGAAATTGGTATTTTCTCCAATACGGAAAGACTGATGGCATGGTTGATATTGTTAAGGCAATTAAAAGATCAAATGATATATTTTTTTATTTGGCAGGAGCTAAAACCGGAGAAAATAAAATCAAAAAATGGGCGGAAATTATGGGATATGGTAAAAAAACCCGGGGCCCGTTTGATGAAGAAGATGGATTAATACCTGGGCCTTTTTGGAAAGAAGAGGTAATCGGCGATCAGTGGTATACGGGCGATACTTACAACCTGTCAATTGGTCAAGGTTATGTATCCTCAACCCCTATTCAGACAATGATGGCAACGGGGGTCTTTGCAAACCAAGGAAGTCTGTGTAAACCACTTGTGATAAAAGTCGTAAATCCAAAATCCCCGCTTCGCGAAGCGAGTAAAATCCAAAATTGTATTAAGCTTCCAATTTCGCAAAAAACCATAGATTTAATCAGAGAGGGTATGAGGCAGGCTTGCGCGCCTGGTGGAACTGGATGGCCATTGTTTGATTTTAAAGCTGATGGAAAAGATATCCAGATTGCTTGTAAAACTGGTACGGCTGAATCTCACGCAAAGTCAGGCATCCCACATGCGTGGATCACTGCATTTGCACCATTTGAAAATCCGGAAATTGCAATGACTATTTTAGTTGAAGAAGGAGGGCAAGGATCAGATGTCGCCGGGCCAATTGCCAAAGAATTATTTAAGACATATTTTGAGAGAAGCCAATAAAATCTAGAATTTCTCAAAAATAATGTTTTCAGGGAGAACATTTTTAACCTGAAGCCTTTGTCTTAATGATTCAACAATGTTTCTTTCTCCACACAGGTAAAATTCAAAATTAATGACTGGTGACTGGTGGCTAGTGGCTAGTTTGTCGAAACATAAATTGACATGACCGAGGTTAAAATATTGACGATCTGCTTCCGGAATCATTAGTAGGTTCTTTTCTCGAGATAGGCAAATCTTAATATTGTATTTTTTTAATTCTTCCAATAAATAAACATCTTGATAATTTTTTAGTCCCCAGAATAATTGAAAATTGGAAAATTGAAAATTCGATTTTATTATCGATAAAATCGGCGCTATCCCCGTTCCAGTAACCAAAAATACTTTTTGTTTATTGCTATCTCTCAATTTAAACATTCCGGCCGGGCCCTGAAAAATTACCTCGGTATTTATCTTTAGTTTATCTAAGTAATTTGATCCTAAACCATTGGGGATAATCTCAACAAGAAGTTCAAGAGTGTCTTTTGTTTGGGATGATGAAGCGATTGAATATAGCCTTGAAATATAGGCTCCATCTTTTGGAACCTTTAATATCACGTACTGACCAGGAATGAAATTAATTTCCGAAGGATCAGTTAGTTTGAAGGTGAAGAGATAGATGTTGTTAACCAGTTGTTTTTTGCTGGTAAGAATTGTTTTATAATGAGTTAGCATACATCTCACAGAAAGTACTAAATTCTAAATACTAAACTATTCGGTGTTTATAATTTAGAATTTAAGATTTATTTGGATCTTAGGATTTAGTACTTAGAATTTTAATAATCAAATTAACTATCAAAGTCTCGCTCTCTGATTCACTTCTGCTTCAACCAGCTCTCTTGGTCTCCCGAATTTTAAGCGCGAAAGTTGAATAATTGCGTCTGCTACTTTTTGATTTGCCCCTTTTTTAAAGCTTTTTAAGTCTTTAGTCATATCAACAGAAAATGGGGGAACTGGCTCATTATCAACTATGGTTTTCATATAAGCATGATATCTTTCAATATTTATTAAGTCCGATTCGCCAAAGACTGGTTGATATTCTCGCTGTAGATAAGAGGCGTCAGTTACTCCTACCCGGAATGAAATCAAACTACCGACATTTCCGAATACAGCGTTTTTAACTTCCTCTTCCATTTGCCCGATAAACTGGTTGGCAACCGTTAAATTCAAATGGTATTTTCGGGCCTCAGATAAAATGGTTGCAAAGTCAGGAGTTGCAAAGTTTTGGAACTCATCAACATATAGAAAAAAATCTCTGCGTTTTTCTTCAGGTATTTCCTGCCTACTCATTGCCGCAACCAGAATTTTTGGAATTAGGACCAGTCCTAAAAATGATGAATTTTCCTCGCCGAGTTTTCCTTTGGATAAATTAATCAAAAGAATTTTTCCCTCATCCATCACATTTCTAAAATCAAAGGCCGATTTAGATTGACCGATGATATTTCTCATTGTTTTATTAGTGACGAATCGGCCGAATTTTGAAACGATATAGTCAAGGACTTCCGATTTATGAAAGTCCGAAGTTTGGGCAATTTGATCGGTCCAATATCGGCGTGTTCAAACCGAGGTCCAATTATACCAGTTCTTTGAGGATCGTAAAGTTTATACATCAGGTTAATTATTGATGTTGTAATAAAATGTTTTTGGTCTTCATTTCGTGCTTCAAGAAGATTTAAGCCCATTGGTCTTTCAATGTCTGAAGGATCAAAATATATGACATCTTCAGCCCGTGATGGAGGCACATATTGGATTATATTATCAATCAAGTCTCCGTGAGGATCAATGACACAGACTCCGTGACCGGCGCGAATATCCTGAATCGCCATGTCTTGAAGTAAGACGGATTTTCCTACACCGGTCTTTCCAATTATGTAAATATGCCTCCGTCTATCTTCAAACCCAATGCTGACTTTTCTTTTTACCCCTCGGTAATATCCCTGCCCTATATACGTCCCCTCTTCCGATTCAACCTCAGATGGAACTGGCGCTGTCTTTGCTTTAAGCCATTGGATATGGGGCGTCTCAATTGTTTTATTTGGGAAATGAAAAATAGTTGCGAGCTCGTCTGACGATAAAATTGAAATCGATTTAAAATACGGGAGATCAACAACGGGAAAAAACTTATAGATAAAATTAATCATGAAGCTTCCTTTAAATAAACTTTTTGCTCCTGAAAAACTATTTAAGTCCGAATTAAATTGAGAAAAGGCTGTTTTTATATTTTTTAGGTGGATATCGGCCGCTTCTTTAGTTTTAGCCGATACAACAAAACGAATCGTTGTTTCGAATCCCGACTTATTACATTTATCATCAATCCTCTCAAGGACTTTGGGATCGGTCTTAAAGGTCGCTTTCTCTGGATTGGCCTCATTTTTCTTAGTTGACGATACATATGACTTACCGAGTTTTTTCCACTTTGATTCAGCTGGTCGAATCAACACTTGGATTATTGCTCCTTCTTTATCGCTAATTTTTGAAAGGGCTGAGGTGACTGAAGCAAGTGGATCAGTTGAGAGATCTTTAAAAAGCCTGACCGGCATATAGGAGACGTCTTTTGTCACAACCGCTCCATATGCAACCTTGCCATCTTCGGAAAATATATTTGGTTCATCGACTTTTTTTATATCAGCGGCTGGATAATAGCCATAAATTGTCTTTTCCACTAAATCAATAATTCTTGATGGGGCAGATACATAAAACCTAATATCCGATTGTCTTCCAATAATTTCAAAGCTGACAACATCATCAAGATCTAAAAATGACCATATCCCTGATTTTTTTAATGAGGAAAAAGAAGCAAACATCTGCTCGGCCGCATCAATTTTTATTTCATTTTCCTTAGGTAATCTTACCTCAAGAGTGAGCATCTCTAGCGATATTTCCTCTCTTTTTTTCAATCTAAAATAGATTATTACCAGATAGATAAAAACTAGCGTCAACCCTGCCGCAATGACCGCGGCCAGTGTCGCCAAAAACACTGTTACTAATTTATCAATAAATATCTGATAATCAATGTTTTCCATAAAAATAATGCCTCTAAAAAAGTATATAATAAAATCAGCTATGAAACAGAGGATAAATCTCAAAACCCTGCTTGCACAGGTAAATCAAATTAAATCTTCGGTAATTATTTCATACTTAAAAATTTTTGTTATCTTTTTATTAGCTATCTATTTGTTGACAAATATATTTTTCTCTCAACTAATATCACCCGTCTACTTCCGTTTAGTTGATAATGATAAGTCATCGGCGATTTTATTTTTAAAAAGAATTCAACCTTTTAGTTTTTTTGAAAGAGAATATAATAAATATAGAGAATTTTATGGAAATAGCATATATTTCGATGTTTTTAGTGAAGAAAATGGTCGAAATCAAAAGATAAAAGAATTTGAACAAATATTAAGCAAAAACCCTAAATCTCGGGACGTGCTATATGGTCTTTATTTGCTATATAAAGAAAAGGGTGATAATAAAACGGCTGAGGGATATTTGAAACAGGCAAAGGCGATTGACCCAAGCATAAGGTTATTTTAAATTGTGGATTTGTTATTTGTCATTTGATATTCTTTTTTTATGTTAAAGCAGGCTCATCTCTATATTATCGGTGATGTTATTGGCGTTGGGTTCCGTGCTTGGACTAAAATTCAGGCTAAAATTAACGGCGTTACCGGTTGGGTAAGAAATAATTTTGAAAGAGCAGATATATTTGGTAAATCGGGAGGCGTTGAGACACAGATCCAGGGGTCTGAGGAAAAGGTTAATCTTATGGTAGAAGCATTACGTCAAGGGTCGCCTGTTTCCCGGGTCGAAGATATAGAAATCGTCTGGCAAGACGCCAAAGAAATATTCGAGGGATTTGAAATCAGAAAATAATAAGCCAAGTAATGATTCCATCACAAGTAATTACTCATTGTTTTAATTCCTTTTTTTATATCTTTTTCGCTGACAGCCCCGAATCCCAAACGTGCATATACCGAATCTTTATCTTCAAAAAATCTACCTGGCACGAGTGCTGTTTTATTTTTATTAAATAATTTTTGAATTAACTGAGAGGGGTTTTTCTTTAAATTAATATAATAGTTCATTCCTCCTTCATTAGTTAAAAAATATTGATATAATTGAACTATATGGTGGAAGCAAGTCAATTAGGAAAAGCATCAGCGTCTGACGCATTGAAACTTCGTAACTTAACAATATTAAGTGATGTAAAAGCGTCAGATGAAAATGCTGCAGAAGCTTCTCATTTACCTCGTGAAGTTATTGTTAAGAGAGTAACTGGTAAATAAGTTAACGTGAGGTTAATTATTTTCCACGTTCGTTTCTATATTTTTTTACCGCAGCATCAAATCGTGCATAATATATAGCTTGATGAATATAACAAGCGCTATGCTAATTTGCAAATGAAATCATTTGTATATATAATAATTGAACTTATATATGAAAAAATATAATTTATCTTTTTCTCTCATTCTCCTTGTCCCTGAGCCGGGCGGGGGTTGAGCAAAAAAATATAATAAATCAACCCCGTCAAAAGCGGGGATTTTTTTAATATGGACAATATATTAAACACTATATTTTTATTAATTGCTATTTTTGTTTTTTATTTAGCCCGTGATTAATCTTTATTATGATTGAACATTTTGGGGTTGATATAAGCGCTCTCAGAGGTTTTACAACTTTAGTTAACCTTCTTGAGCCGGGCAATCAATTTTTTTGTCCACTAAACGGTACCCTTCTCACTGACCAAGATCCAAAATGGGGAACGGGAATGTATCTTTTGGCAATTGCTTATGAGTTAACTGCGATAAAAGAATTTAATAGGATATATGTTTCTCCTTTGAAAAAAGTAGAAATGCTTGTCAAAGATCATGGAAGACAAAATTGTGAGCCAATTGCGTCTCCTTAACCTTGTGGACCTACGGGGAATTGAACCCCGACCTACACTATGCCATAGTGTCGTTTTGCCGTTAAACTATAGGCCCTCATATAAAATAATATTGAAATTATACTATACCTCTCTTAACTAATCACTAACCACTGGTCACTAATCACTATTTTAGTTATACTAATTTTATGGACCAGCATCCTTTACCAAGGCAGATAACTACCTTTGAATTTAAGCTCGTGGGCTTTTTAACGATAAAACAATTCATATACATCGTTGTCTTTGTGGCGATAGGCGCCATTGTTTATGGAATATTCCCGATTCCTATTTTAAATATATTTTTCGCTATCATTGTGGGGTCAATCGGCTTGGCCTTTGCTTTTTTACCGGTAAATGACCGACCTCTTGATGTCTGGGTAAAAAATCTTATTAAAAGACTTTCATCTCCCACCCAATATAAATTCAAAAAACAAAATACCCCGCCTTCTTTTTTATTAAATATGACCCTCTCCTCTCCTTCTCAACTTACAACTCATGTTGACTCCCAAAAAAAACTTGCAAATTATTTAGGGAAAAATACTGATAAGGGCACCTCAAAAAAACAGTCTATTAACAATCTCTTTCAAAAACCGTTGAATGTCCCGCAAAAAAAAGTCACACCATTGAGTCCTCAGGTTGCCAGACCTACAAATCAACCTAAAAAACCCTTTATAAGCGGTTTTGTCAAAAATCATAATAATACTCCGCTTTATGGAATTTTAATTTATGTAAAGAAAGACGAAAAAAGTGAGCCTATCCGGATTTTTAAAACAAATGTTAATGGAGTATTTGCAAGTTTTAATCCTTTAGAAAAAGCTGAATATTTTTTTGAAATTAAAGATCCAATGAGCATTCACTTTTTTGATACAATGAAAATACAAGTTGAAGAAACCAATCCTAAACCATTAGAGTTTGTATCAAAAGAATTGTTATAAACACTTTAGAATTTAAGATTTATTTGGTTATTAGTATTTAGAATTTAAGATTTTTTATGGCAACAAGTAAACCTACATCCCCTATTAAGGCTTCTACTCAATCTTTTATTGAGATTGAGGAAATTAAAGATGACGTGGTTTTGATGAAAGATTTTTCAGCGGCGACAGTAATTGAAGTGTCAGCGGTTAATTTTTGGCTTTTATCATCTGAGGAGCAATCATCAATGATATATTCGTACGCCGGGCTCTTAAATTCTCTATCTTTTCCTGTTCAAATATTAATCATTTCCAAAAAAATGGACATATCAGCCTACTTGGATTATTTAGATGATAAGATAAACAAAATGACAGTCGATTTAATGAAAAAACGGCTAAACTCCTATAAGGAATTTATTAAAAATATCATTAAAAATGATACTGTTTTGGAAAAAAGGTTTTTCTTTGTCGTTCCTTTTTCGCCACTTGAACTTGGAATATCGGGGACTTCTCCTGGCTCCTTAAATAAAGGGTATGTAATTTCCAGAGCTAAGACATCGCTCTATCCCAAGCGTGATAACTTAATACGACTTTTATTAAAAAATGGGCTTAAGGGAACAATACTTTTAGCTCAAGAGCTATCAGAACTGTTTTATAACCTATATAACCCGTCCGCAACCGGTCGAAAGCTCGGGCCTCTTGAAAGTTACACAGATGTCGTAATGACGCAATAATTATGATCGATTTATCTTGGATATTCACCGGAAAATCTACAAAGCCATCAAATACAGGGTCGGCTGACCAGAGTCATATGGCTCAAACTTTAGCTCACGGATCGGTATCGGTTAAAGATCTTGTTGCTCCATCGTTTGTTGAAGTTGATTTTAATCACCTAAAAATTGACGATCGATATTACCGGACTCTTTATGTAGTTGGGTATCCGCGTTATGTCTCAGCTAATTGGCTCTATTCACTTATTACCTATGATCATCCTTTATATGTCTCAATGTATATCTACCCGACTGAGTCAAAAAATGTCCTTGATGATCTAAAAAGAAAAATTGCCGAAATGGAGGCGACGATTGAGGGTGATATGAAAACCGGTCGGGTGGTTGATCCTACTGTGCAGGTGGCACTTGATGATGCTTTATCTCTTCAGGCCGAGCTTGCTAAGGGATCAGAGAGATTTTTCCAATTTGGCCTTTATATAACAATTCCCGCAGACAACCTCGAAGAACTCAACCGTGTGACTAAGGAGGTTGACTCAGTTCTATCTTCCCTACTTATTGTTGCTCGCCCAGCAACTCTTGAAATGGAAGAAGGTTTTAAATCAACTCTGCCTTTATTTTATGACAAGCTTTCTGTTTGGAGAAACATGGATACGACATCGCTTGCAACTACTTTTCCATTTGCAACAGCCTCACTCACAAAAAATGAGGGTATTTTATATGGTATTAACGAGCATGACGGATCTCTTATTATTTTTGACCGGTTTACTTTGGAAAATGCTAATTCAGTAATTTTGGGTAAATCTGGTGGTGGAAAGAGCTTTTTAGTAAAACTTGAGACCCTAAGGCTTCTCATGATGGGTGTTGATGTTATTATCCTTGATCCAGAAAACGAGTATCAAAAATTAAGTCAATCAATGGGGGGTGAATATGTAGTCTTTTCAACGACATCACAGTATAAGATAAATCCATTTGAATTAAATACTGAGGGGGCAACTGCTGATGAACTATCAAATAAAATATTAGACCTTCATTCTTTAATGAAAGTCATTATGGGCGATCTTACCCCTTCGCAGGACGCTCTTCTTGACCGATCCCTCGTCTTAACATACAAGCAAAAGGGAATTACCAATGATCCTGAAAGCTTTAAGAATGAGCCACCATTGCTTGAAGATTTATATAAGGTATTTATAGGAATGGAAACACCTGAAGCACGAGAGCTTGCTGACCGGCTTGAGAAATTTGTCCAGGGATCGGCGGCTGGAATATTTAATCAAAAGTCTAATTTTGATATTAAAAATCCATTTACGGTATTTGGAATCCGTGATCTTGAAGAAAACTTAAGGCCGGTTGCTATGTATATAGTCCTTGATTACATTTGGAATCGGGTCCGCCGTGACCCCAAAAAAAGAGTTCTTATTGTCGATGAGGCTTGGTATTTGATTAAACAAAAGGATTCTGGTGCCTATTTACACTCATTCGCCAAAAGAGCTAGAAAATATCATCTAGGGCTCACAACTATCACTCAGGACGTTGAAGACTTCTTGGCGACTGATGAGGGAAAAGCTATAATTACCAACTCTTCTCTTCAGATAATACTAAAGCAGTCAACTGCAGCGGTAGAACTCATCGCAAAGACGTTCTTTTTAACAGGCGGTGAAAAACACTTCTTGCTTTCAGCTGGGATCGGAGAAGGATTGTTTTTTGCCGGACACTCCCATGTGGGATTTAGGGTAATTGCATCTGAAGAGGAAAAAACACTTATCGAATAATAAACTCAGTAAATATATGAAAAGTGATTTTTTTTGTTTCAAAAAAATATATTTATATTTTTTTATTTTTATATTCATTATTTTTTTGAATATTAAAATTACTTATAATAAGTTTCCATTAATAATGGAATCAAAGGCCACGGAAAAAAATATTATTGGTGGAACATGTGCCA
>Ga0075669_101_pt1 | contig 17484 bp, 13 predicted proteins | sample RifGroA2_FD_68413 | JGI IMG/M metagenome (GOLD analysis project Ga0075669, IMG submission 68413) | Microgenomates (Roizmanbacteria) bacterium GW2011_GWA2_35_8
TATCAGGTCTTGCTCCTAAATATTCTCCAGAAGATCTCACTGGAAATAAATATATATTTCTTGCTAATTTAGAGGCAAAGCAAATGATGGGCAAGAGCTCGAATGGAATGATGCTTGTTGCAGAAGATGATATAGAGTTTGTGCTTGTCCCTCTTGACAAAAAAATAAAAAACGGTACAGTTATTAGGTAATTAATACTTAAAAGGTAATAATTAATAGTTAATATTTAAAAATTTAAATATGCCAAAGGCAAAAAATACGACCATGTCAGAAACCTCATCGGTTTCTTCACAGTCGAATAATGTTCTTTATGTCATGATGGCCGTAATCACGGTCTTTTCGATTTATTTATTTGTTAAGGTGATGACGCTTGAAAAGAAAGTCGCATCAGGTGGTAGTGGAACAACTGTCCAACAGGAGTCTCCACTTAAGGTTGATAACTTAAAAAAGTATGCAAAGGAATTAAAACTAAATACGGGGAAATTTAATAAGTGTCTGGATGATGGCGCTAAAAAAGCTGCCGTTGAAGCTCAGACTGCTTATGGCTCATCGGTTGGAGTCCAGGGAACACCAGGATTTTTCATAAACGGTAGGTTCTTAGCCGGAGCTTTCCCATTTGAGTTTTTCAAAGAAATTATTGATAAAGAGCTAGCCGGTACTGGATCAACTGACTGTACCGCTTACTCTACTGAGCTTCAAAAATATTGCTCAGATCCACAAAATCAGGCTTTCAACCCTGTTCCAAAAGAAGTTGATGTAAAAAATGCTCAAGTTAAGGGACCAAAGACAGCTAAAGTAACAGTTGTTGAGTTCTCAGATTTTGAATGTCCATTCTGCATAAGGGCTTTTCCAACTGTCGAGCAAATACTAAAAGAGTACAAAAATGATGTGAGATTTTACTTTATGCAATTCCCACTTACTCAGATCCATCCAAATGCCCAAAAAGCCGCCGAAGCCTCGCTTTGTGCTGCTGATCAAGGTAAATTCTGGGAATTCCATGATAAATTGTTTACATTGGAATCGGCCCAATAAGATTAGTAAATCTTTATTAAAAATCCCGCCGCAAGGCGGGGTTTTTTTGTGATCCCAACCGGAGTCGAACCGGTGTTTGCAGGATGAGAACCTGCCGTCCTAACCACTAGACGATGGGACCAAATATTTGACTTTGGCACTTATTTATAGTACTATTTTATCATTAAATCCTGGAGTTCGAACGGGGTTTTTATTTTTTATATGAAAAAAACACAGTTAACAAAATCAGGTTTTGAAAATTTAAAAAAAGAGCTCGAAGAGCTTATTGCTAGAAAAAGACCTTATGCAGTTGAGCGTCTTCACAAAGCTAGATCAATGGGTGATTTGTCCGAAAATAGTGAGTACTCCGCAGCCAAGGAAGAGCTGGCATTTGTTGAAGGCAGAATCCAAGAAATTGAAGTAATTTTAAAGACGGTCGAAGTTGTCGAAAATCATACCAATGGTAGTAAAATAGAAGTGGGTACGTCTGTAACTGTCGAGATCGACGGAAAAAAAGAATTGTTTCAGATAGTCGGTGAATTTGAAGCCGATCCGATGAACAAAAAACTTTCCCAGACTTCTCCAATCGGTCAAGCGCTCGTCGGAAAAAAAGCGGGAGACTGGGTCGAGGTAAATGTACCCGCCGGAAAAATAAAATATAAAATCGTTGAAATTAAATAATTGGATGTTATAATTGGAGTTCAAAGGCATTTATAAAGGACCCAGATGCAGTATTGTATCTGGCAAGACCTTTTAGCCACGGGAGGAAAAGGCCGCCTCTGCTTAAGCTTTGGCGAGCCACAGTAGAACCCGTCGGGAAAGCCCGTTACAGCAGTATCCCGGTGTAACATCGGGACAAGTGTTTTCGAACGAAATCTGTTGATGAGACAGGATATAAGTCGAAATAAATCAAGGTGGTACCGCGTTTCTGCAAGCTCAACGCAAGCTGAACCGTCCTTGAAAGATTGTTATTTATTAACAGTTTTTCAAGGACGGTTTTTTTATGGCTAGCAGTGAATATACAAGCACAGGTATCCCTGGGGGACCAGAAGTAAGAACATTTGGAAGACTGTATCAGACAGTTCCTGATTCCGTAAACGATTTCCAAATTTTGTCTGAAAAATTCGCAAGTCTCAGATCATCTGCAAATGGTCATCGAAGGATTGTAATGAGAGCTCTAAGCCCGAACGAAATATTAAATGAAGCAATTGCATCTGATTTACCTGTCGAGGCGGTCATTCCAATGAGTTTTGTCACTGGGCATGATTCATCAATAATATTTTTTGGTGAAAATTTCCATCCTTCTCCAAGACAAGGAACAGATATAGTTCTTAATACTACTATTGAAAAAAAACCATTGGAAAAAATTGAATCTGTTATCAAAAAGGGGTTTACCTTATCAAATAAACTTATTGAAAGTGATAGAGAAAACTTATTTAATTTGTGGAATCGTTTTGGTTGGACGATCGAAGGAATTGTTGATTTTATTAATAAAATTCATTCGGGTGAAAAAAATCTCTGGTTTAGCGGAGTACGCGATCAAACAGGTCAACTTGTATCAGCCAGCCAAGCTGAGGCTATTGAATTTGCCGGAATAAAATATATTGAAACTACCGAATATAGTACTTTGGATGGATTTGAAAAACTTGGTCTATGTACGGCATCGGTTGAAGCATTGATTGCGCAGCTTCTTCAAGAAACGTATTACGCAAACAATGCTGTAAATACTCTACTTCCAGTAATAACGGCGGAATTCAATACGTCTTCTACTTCCTCGGCCGTTGGAGCAAATGCGGGTTTTATAATTCCGAAACAGGGGGGTATTCCACAAATTCTTAGCTATAATGTTGCGGTAGTAGATGGTAGTCCACCCAACCAAGTTGCCTTTGAACAATGGGAGGATGAAAAAGAAATTCCTTTGCGTTTCTTGAGGGATTTTGCTGTTGCTGTATTACCACGAGAAAACATAGAAAATTTATATCCACCTGACGTAGTGAATAAAATTATAAGTTTATATAATTAATTATGAAAATAATATATTCTCAAAGACACCTTTCTCATTCCCCTCTTTATGAAATTTTTAATGGTCATGCCGACCCGCATGCAGAGGTCCCCTCCCGTGTTGAAAACATTAAAAAGGCATTAATCACCAACGGTTATAAAATAAGCTCACTTTCTAAAACCGCCCCTATTTCTTTAATTAAAAGAGTTCACGATAAAAAATATTTAGAATTTTTAAAAAAAGGGTCTCCTTATTCATATCCATCGGTTTTTCCGTATAATGATTTAAACAAAAATAAATCTTTGACTAATGAACTTGCGAATCATGGAAAATACTCTTTTGATCTTTATACACCGATGTTAAAAGGTGTTTTTGAGACCGCTTTGGAATCAGCATCACTTGCCTATGAACTAGCCGATGACTTGCTTCATGAAAAAATAAAAATTGGTTATGCGCTTTGCCGCCCACCAGGACACCATGCGGAAAAGGCTAAAATGGGAGGATATTGTTATCTAAATAACAGCGCAATTGCTGCAGAACATCTGTCATGCCATGGGAAAGTTGCAATCCTCGATGTTGACTTCCATCATGGTAATGGAACTCAAAATATTTTTTATGACAGAGCTGATGTCTTGACTATTTCAATTCATGCGGATCCTGAGTGGAAATTTCCGTATTTCACTGGGTTCTCGCATGAGACTGGAATAGGAAAAGGAAAAAACAAAAACTTTAACTTTCCGATGAAAAAGGGTACAACTGATAGCCAATTTCAGATCATACTTGAAAAAGCCATAAAGAAAATAACTGATTTTGAGCCAAAATATTTAGTTGTTCCGCTCGGATTAGACACTCACAAAGACGATCCAATTGGCGGATTTAAGTTAACGACTAATTATTACAAAAAAATGGCGCGGACAATTAATTTTCTAAAATTACCAGCTTTAATAGTTCAAGAAGGTGGATATAATACAAGTTTACTTGGTAATAATGTCGTCTCATTCCTAAATGGTTTTATATAATTAAAAGTAACTAGTCATTTATCACTAATCACTAGCCACTAAACGTATGATCTGGGCAGACCGAGAAGCAAAAAGAATAAAAGATAAAAAACTTGTTTACCCTGAGCAAAGTCGAAGGGAATGGGTCGATGATATGAAAACCCCATCGGGTCGGATCCATGTTGGGTCGCTTCGAGGTGTTATTGTCCATGACCTTGTTTATAAAGCTTTAAAAGATATCGGAGTAAATGCAAAGATTTCATATGTGTTTAATGACATGGATCAAATGGACGGGATGCCTTCATATTTGGATAAAAATAAATGGGAGAAATATATGGGTTTCCCGCTTTACAAAATCCCGTCACCTGTTCCCGGATTTAAGTCTTTTGCTGAATATTACGCAAAGGAATTTATAGGAGTTTTCAATTCCATTAACTGTCACCCCCAGATAATCTGGTCCTCAGAGCTTCACCGGTCAGGAAAAATGGATGAAATAATTAAACTATTTCTTGATAAGGCCGATGTTGTCCGCGATATTTTTAAAAGAGTAGTAAAAAAAGAAAAGCCTGCCAATTGGTACCCTTATAATCCAATCTGTGAAAAATGCGGTAAAGTCGGGACAACCAATGTCTATAAATGGGATGGTGAATATGTCTATTACCGCTGTGAACCTGGAATTGTCAAGTGGGCAACTGGGTGCTCATATGAAGGGAAAATCAAACCCATTGGCGAAAATGGTAAATTACCATGGAAGCTCGATTGGGCTGCACACTGGAAAGTCATTGGTGTCACTATTGAATCTTCTGGCAAGGATCATATGTCATCAGGAGGCTCATACGATATGGCCGATCATTTTTGCCGTGAAATCTTGGGCACTAAGGCGCCTGATGCCATGGGTGGATACGAATGGTTTACAATCAGAGGCCGAAAAATGTCTTCTTCAAAAGGGATTGGCTCATCTGCAAAAGAAGTGTCAGAAATTTTACCTCCTGATATTTTTCGGTTTATGCAGGTTCGAACCCCAATCAAAACGCACTTAGATTTTGATCCATATGGCGATACAATTCCCAATCTCTTTGATGATTACGATAAATTGATGGAATCATATTTTCTGAAAATTGAAAATAAATTGCCTATTGGCAAAGCCGGTGAGGTCGCTTCCGACTTTGCAAGAATCATTGAGTTATCAGCAGTTAGCCCGCTCCCTTTAAAAAGATTTTTTTTACCAAGATTCAGGACAATCACAAGTCTTATAAAAACCAAGAAAGACGTGGAATCTTTTTTTGTAAATCAAAAGGGGAGTGAATTAACAATCGTTGAGAAGAGCTTACTTGAAGAAAGAATTAAATACGCAAAAATCTTTATTGAAAAGTATTCCGTCGAAAAGACAATCCCTCAAACAGATAATAAATTTGTCCCAAATGCAGAGCAAAAGAATTTTTTAAAAATACTTTTAATGAAGCTGAAGGACAAAAAAGTAGATCCTCAAGTAGCAATTTTTGAAAGTATAAAACAAGTCGGTATCCAACCTAAACAAGCTTTTGCAGCTTTTTATTTTTCGCTGACAGGCAAGCCATATGGACCAAAAGCCGGAGACTTGATTAAAAATTTAGGGATTAATAAAGTAATTAAATTATTAAGCGTTGACGATAGGTCCAAAGAAGAAACAATTACTTACCTGTTCCCTACCCTAAATAATCCAGAAATATTTTCCATAGGAAAATCACTGGCTGAAAAATATCCTTCGGTTAACATAGGAATAGCTGTAATTAAAAACGTTAAAATCAAAAAAAACGATCCAAAACTTAAAGAAGAAATAGATAATTTTGTTTTATCTCAGAAAGACTTATCAAACGAAGTTATTGGCAATTATCCTGAGATACAAACATATAGAAAGCTTTATAAAGAAATGGGGCTTGACTGGCATTCAAAGCGTCCATCTCCTGAAGCATTGCTTCGAAGAATCGCCTTTGGAAAAGGTCTCTATGAGATAAATAACTGTGTTGATGCTTATAACTTGATTGTTATGAAAAATCGAGTATCAATTGGTGCCTTTGACTTTGACCAATTGAAATTCCCAACCGTTTTAAGATTTCCGGCTGTGGGGGAGGAAATCTTACTTTTGGGTGATAAAGAGCCAACAAAATATAAACCAACCGATGTTGCTTATTTCGATCAAGTCGGGGGATATAACATTTATTTCAATTACCGTGACGCCCAGAGAACTGCAGTAACTGAAGACACAAAAGATATAATTTTGAATATTGATGGCATCTATGATATCTCAAGAGCCCAAGTCGAAAAATCATTGAAAGGCAGTATTGAAATTATCACAAAATACTGCGGAGGGAAAGTTGAACTTGCTGGAATCTATTCTTCTTAGTCCATTGATAATTCCATAGCTGTTAGTGGAGAAATGAATGAAAAAGCTGTTAAATATAATTTTTCTGCTGACGTTAGAGCTGCTATCAAGTATTCCTGATCTCTTGTTTTTAACCATCGTCTACGACATTCGTCTTGAATTAATTTGACTTGTTCTTCAAGGGTTTGACCTGCTAATCCCAGACTAAGAACATCTTTTTCACGCGCTTCCTGTGAAAAATATTCCCTTGGATATTTATCTTCGTTTCTTGCAAGTTTTCCACTAATTATGGCACTCATCGGAAACCCTAAAGTTTCAAATGCTAAGACAGTATCACCTATCACTTGTCTTAAATTGTGCAAAACTTTTTCTTTTTCATTGGATCCAACAGCTGAAACTAACTGCTGTGCATTGTTTATCATATCGTGAAATATTTCTTTTGTATCACGCCGTCCTTCTTTTTTTATTTTTTGTTTCGCTTGTTGTTGAAGTTGATCAAAGGTCTTAACTGTGGCTCCATTTGAAAATAGAGAACTCATTTGAAGGTCTTGTGTATCTAAAATCCCCATCGAAAATATAAAAACATCAGCCCATTCTGATGCTTCATCCATCCTTGATCTTTTTGGTTTAAATATTTCCTCTCTAAGCTCTTCAACTTCTGTCATAAACCGTTTTGTGAGGAAAAATCTATCTTCCGATTGTTTAATATACGTGTCAGTTCTCCAATTTAAATATTTTTGCTGTGCCATATCAAGCCCCGTTATTCTTGAAATTTTTCTTTCTAGTCCCATAAAATAAAAAATCCCGCCTTTCGGCGGGTGCATATTACGGGTTTGGAAACCCAAAATTTTTAAATTTGATTTTCATTTTTATTTTTTAAAAAAACCCGCCTGGTTGGGACGGTGAGCTTCCTGAAACTTGGTGAGTTCCATAAATAATGCTAAACTAGTATCAGTTAAAAATCAACATCTATTTCTATATCAAACTGTATAATTTATAGAAACATGAAGAAAATACTTATTGCAACTCATAATCCAGCAAAGCTTGAGGAATTAAGATTTGGTTTAAAAAAGTTGGGAAAAATCGGAATTAAACTTCTTAGCTTAAACGACGTTGGGGTAGAGAAGGAGCCGGAGGAAACTGGAAAAACATTTAATGAAAATTCATTACTTAAGGCAAAGTTCTATAGTGATCTGACACGACTTCCAACCATTGCCGATGATGGGGGCCTGGTTATTCCCTATCTTAATAACGGACCTGGAGTCAAATCAAAACGTTGGCCAGGTTATGAAGCGTCAGACGAAGAGCTTATTGCCTACACTCTTTTACACCTCAGAGGTGTAAAAAAATCTCAGCGGACTGCATATCTTGAAACTTGTGTAACGTTTTATTTGCCTGAAGTACACTCCAGGAGTGTCCCCGGGGGTGTAGTTGTATTCGAACAAGAGAGAATTAAAGGTTATATTGCGGAAAAGCCAACTGGGAGGCCAACGAATGGTTATCCATTCCGCGCTCTTTTTATAGTTAATAAATTCAATAAATATTACGACGAGCTAACGGAACAAGAACACCTTGAAGTTAATCATAGATTGATAGCATTGGAGAAGTTAACAAAAAGGATTAAGGATTTGCTATTATAATAACAAATATCAAATAACAAATTTTTATTGAATAATAAATAATTAATTTTTAATCACAAAACATTTAATATTTATTATTTAATATTTGAAATTCAATTGTTATTTAGATTTATGTTGTCACTAGAATATATTCGCAATAACAAGGAAAAAGTCATTGAGGCGGCTAAAAATAAAAACCGCAAGGTTGATATTGATTCTATTTTAAAACTCGATGATGCCCGTCGTGAGCTTATTGCTAAAATCCAAGTTCTTCGTGAAGAAAGAAATAAAACCTCACGCAGAAAACCCGATGAAAAAACAATTGCCCGTGGTCGGGAAATAAAAGAAGAATTAAAAAAGTTTGAAGACCGGCTAACCACTAATCACCAGTCACTAGACACTCTCCTATCATATGTTCCAAGTGTCCCGCTTGATGAAGTCCCGATTGGAAAGGATGTATCTTCAAATGTTGAAGTAAAAAGGTGGGGAAAAATTCCCAAAATGAATTTCGAACCAAAGTCTCACATTGAATTGGGTCAAAATCTTGACCTTTTTGATCTTGAGCGTGGAGCAAAAACTTCAGGTTTTAGAGGTTATTTTCTCAAAAATGAAGCCGCTCAACTACATATAGCAACGTTATTTTATGTGTTTCAAAAACTTATTAAAAAAGGATACACACCACTTATTGCTCCTGCAATTGTCAAAAGCTTCACTCTATTTGGTAATGGCCAATTCCCCTGGGGAAAAGAGGAAGTCTATAAACTTAACGATGAAGATGTATATCTCGCCGGCACAGCCGAAGTTCCGGTTACTTCTTACTACGCTAATGAAACATTAAATGAAAAGGATTTGCCCAAAAAATTTGTTGCTTTTTCTCCTTGCTTCAGGAGAGAGGCCGGTTCCTACGGGAAGGACACTAAAGGCTTGTACCGTCTTCATGAATTCTGGAAAGTTGAGCAAGTGATAATTGCTAAAAATGATGTTGAAGAAGCGAAAAAACTCCATGAAGAATTACAGAACAACACCGAGGAAATTTTGGAAGAACTAAATATCCCTTATCGAAGAATGCTTATGTGTACCGGTGACATGGGTGAACCGCAGATTTATAAATATGATACAGAGATTTGGATGCCTTATCGAAAAGGATATGGTGAGATTGCATCAAATTCTATCATGGGCGACTTTCAGACAAGGAGATTAAAAATAAAATATCGAAAAAAGGATGGATCAACTGATTATTGTTTTTCCCTAAATGACACGGCCATCCCCTCTCCACGCGTTCTTATTGCCATACTTGAAAACTATCAGCAAAAAGATGGAAGCATTCTCGTACCTAAGGTCCTTCAATCTATGGTTGGATTTGAGAAAATACCCCCTAAAAAGTAATTTTCAATTATCAATTTACATTTTTCAATAAATCCCGATTTAATCGGGACTGATTCATTGAAAATTCAATGAAAATTCCTGCCTGCCGGCAGGCAGGGAAAACTGAAAAATGAAAAATTATTATCTCGCCGGTGTTGGAGAAATCCCCAGTAGACTTTGACCACAGTTGACAGTACTCTCGGTACCCTTAATAAAGTATTCTTTCCTTCCGTAAAAACAATTTTTAGAAACTACATTTTCTGGTTGACTATACCATTTTGTCCCATTGCCATAATTTTTTAGCAAATAACTCATGACTCTATTCCAAATTGGGGCTGCTCCGGTTACACCTGAAGAGAGATATGGATTCATTGGAGTATTGTTGTTATTACCAACCCAGACCGATACTAAAAACTCTGGAGTATATCCTATCGTCCAGTTGTCCTTTTTACTATCAGTTGTTCCGGTTTTGACTGCTACCTTATATCCAGGAATTTCTAGTTGTGAATTTGATCCAAATGCATATTGACGCGCAAAATTGTCAGAAAGTATATCCGATATTATGTATGCAATCCCCGAATCTATCTCTCTGATTTTAAAGGGGTGATACTCACGATTATTAACCTTATTATTTGTTCCTTCTATTTTAAGATAATAAGTTAATGATAGTTTGTAACCTGAATTGGCAAGGACCCCGAATGCAGTTGCCATATCAATCATCGTCACTTCCCCACCACCCAAGGCAAGTGATAGGCCATATCTAGACTTATCATTCCACGTTCGAATTCCCATTTTTGCTGAAAAATCAAGAAAATCTTCAAGCCCTACCTTTTCAAGAGTTCTAACCGCTGGTATATTGTAAGAATTGGCTAGTGCCATTCGAAGAGGCACCTTTCCATGAAATTTACCATCATAATTAACTGGCTTATAGGACGCCGATCCGGGTATGTTGAAAATCACCGGACTATCTTCAATTATCGTTGCGGCTGTATAGCCTTTCTCAATGGCTAAAGCGTATAGGATTGGCTTAATTGACGATCCTGGCTGCCTTAGCGCCGTTGTTACATTATACGCACCAGTATCTGGGATGAAATAGTCTACCGATCCAACCATGGCAATGATTTCGCCAGTTTGAGGTCTTGTAATTAAAATTCCTCCATTAGTTACATTTAAATTGTTTATTTTTTCTAACTCTTCTTTTAAAATCTTTTCGGCGGTTTCTTGAATGTCTAAATCTAAAGTTGTCGTTACATTTAGCCCTCCTTCTTCAACTGTTGATATACCAAACGTATCCTCAAGGCTCGACTTGGTATAAAATACAAAATGCGGAGCACGAATGGAGGTTTTTGGTGGTAAAACTTCAATGTCTATTGATTGATTTTTAATCTTAGATTCCTTGGATATATATCCCAAGTTCTCCATCGCCTCAAGTACTTCATTACGACGCGACCTTGCCGCATCGGGATTACTATATGGAGAATATATCGATGGCGCCTGTGGCAGACCAGCTAAAAGAGCAGTTTCGTCCAATGTTAATTCTTTAGCGCTTTTTCCAAAGTATACCTTGGATGCCTCCTCAATACCATAGGACGATCCACCGTACGGGACCTGGTTCAAATACATTTCTAATATTTGATCTTTTGAATAAATTTTTTCAGTCCATAGTGCCAATATTATTTCCTTAATTTTTCTTTCAACAGTCCTTTCTGGTGTAAGTAGGGCGCTTTTAACTAACTGTTGAGTGATGGTCGACCCTCCCTGGAGGTTTTTTGTAATTAAGGTTTCCTTTAAAGCCCGAAAAACTCCTGAAATTAAGGCAACGCCTGAATGACGATAGAAATCTTTATCTTCAATCGATATGGTGGCTTTAGCAACATAAGATGGTAATGATTTGAGCGAAACCGGAGTTCTATTTTGGCTTCGATAAATTTCGTAAAGCAATTTTCCGTTTCTATCATAAATATGTGAAGAGACTGGAAAATTAACTTTCCCTATATTATAGGGCGATGGTAATTGTTTTACGAATATATAACCCTCTCTAAACAAGACAAGCGTTGCTGTAAATATTGCACCAAATAAAAAATATCTTATTCTAGTTTTTATAAAAGACAATGATATTCGAGGTAATGATATCTTAGGAAGTTTTGGAAATTTTGATCGTTTTAAAGAAGAGACTTTATTAAAAATTGTTGCCAGAATAACTCGGAAAAAATTACTGACTGCCTTGCTTATTATAAAAATAGCAAGTCCAGGATAATATATTATCCTGAAGACTATTTTTCTTGTGAATTCTCCAATTGCAATGAAGAAATTTGCCAAATAGTAAAGGGACTGCATTAACCTATTCATGGGGTATATTTTACCAAATATTATAGGTTAAAGCAATTTCAATTTAGCCTTGACTACCAAACGTTCCCAGAACGTACCTGGCGGAACACATGTAATTAGGGTAAGGAAAGAGGCTTCTTTATTTTGTTCAAGAACCGATACCTGATCAGGCTTAACAGTTGTTATAGAGAACACTTCATATTGATATTCTAAGTCTCCAACTTTAACAAAAATATTATCACCATTGTCAAGTGACGGCAGGTAAGTAAAAATAGTTTTATAATCTTTTGTATTATAGAGCTGTGGCAAGGTAGAATGACCAAAGATTGCAACGTTCCCGAATTCGCCTGGTAATGATTGAGGTAAATAGTGAATTAAACTTTTTGTCAAATCTTCTCCTCCGACTACTACTTTTGCATCCTTAATATTAAGTTTCGGTATTGATAAGGTATATTCTTTAATATTAAGGTTGCTAAAAATGGTCGCTTGAGGACGATCAGGAAACCATAAACTTGCCTGGGTATAGTCTCGTAGATTATTAGATAATGGATTAAGACTCCCAAGAACCGAATTTGCTTCATTAAGCGAAGGTACTCCGTCATTTGAAACTGGAGATTTAACATACTTTCTAATAAAAAATCGTGAATAAATTTCAAATGATAATATCGGATAAAATGACCAAAAAAGTAAGAGTGAGCCAATAATAAGCGAGGCGTATGAAAATGTTGTTATTGCTTTCTTTTTTGGAGTATTTAGTCTTTTAATGTAAACATGAACTGGCATAAATTAAAGAGTCGTCATAATCAAACTAATATTTTTGTTTAAAAATGGCAGATAATTATTGATAAAAGGAAGTGATTGATCTATCTTCAGGTCATAACCTTCTGCTTTAAATTGGTCCTTCAGAATTTTATCAAGCGAATTTTTATTTTTCCCTATTAGACTATTTTTTACTTCACTTATATTTATATTCATAATGGCGCTCGCTTTTATGTCAAGGCTTAACTTGACATTTTTGCCTTTTTTTTCCGCTTTGTTAATTTTGTAATTTATTTGCCCGTCTTCAAGAGAATAGCCCGATTCTATCTCTTTTTTTATAATTTCTTTTATTTGATTTAAAAGATCTTCTTTTTTGTAAAAAAAATGTCTAGTTTGTACGGTCGCTTTAAGAGATAGGCGGTCACCTTCTTCACCAATCTCTTTTGAAAAATTTGTTTTTACTAAGTCTGTTTCAGTCAATGATATAATTACCTCTCCTTTAATTTTTGAAAAATCCGACTGTTTTTTTGATTGATTAATTACTTTGGCGGTTAAATTTGCTTGATCTGTTTTTGATACGGTTTTAATTACCTTACGAGTACCGTTTGTAAAGGCGCCTTCATTGACCGCAAAATATAGACTTTGAACTAAATCATCAATTTTGAATCGCTTACCTTTTTCTAAATTACCTTCTTTCCCAATATTTGAAGCCGTGACTGTCGATTGAGCTTTGCCTGGAAGTTTTGCAGACCCGTCAGGCGCCAAAGTTGATGAGGCAACTTTTACTTCAGTATCGAGCAAGAATTTAAGCCCATTATAATCAAGAACGCTTCCCTTACTAAAAATCTTCTCTTTATCGTCGAAATTATGGATTGTGACTTTCCCTGTCGCCGGGTCGCCGATTTCTTTTTCCCCAGTCGTTGCCATTTCGTGAGTTAATGTTGCGGACGTCGAAGCTATATCGTACAAAATATCAAGATCTGCCTTTTTATTTATAGTTTTTGAAGGCATATATAGCTTAACCTCAGCTTTATGAAAAAAATATTCATTTAAAAATAAAGAAATTATGATGATAAAAAATCCCACATATATTGTGTATTTACCTGATAGATTTATATTTATTTTTTTTCTAAAACCAAATAGAGATTTAAATTTAAAAAATAAACTATTTGCCAATTGTTTTATTGGCCCAAAAAAATCTTTTTTTTCTAATAGGACCATGTTGTCTTCACTATTGGATTCAAGCTGTTTTACATCATCATTAATTAAAAATCCCATTATTTCATTTTTCTTATCTTCTATATCAGGGGTATTTTCACGATTAATATGGAGTCCAATTTGCTGGCCAAAGACATTGATCAATCCTTCAGTTACTTCAGAGTTGGTCAAAATATCTACTCTTGGTAATTGAACAAAATACTCACTTCCCCATTTGTGGGTTAATATCTTATCAGATGTAGAATCCAAATTTTGAGAGTCATATAAAATTACCCTTGAAGGCAAAAGATATTTACCTTTAAGGTCAGTCAGGCCTTTTATAATATCTTCAACAATATTATCAGTTCTTGATACAATAATTTTATAGTTAATTTTTCCACCTTTATAAATAAATATCCCCAAGTTATTAACATCGATTTCTATAAGAATAGCCGTCAGTGAAATCTCCTCCCTTTTTTGAAGAAATGACGACACTGCCTCATGACACTCTATATATCCAAGCGCAGTTAACTCAAGATTTTTTACTAGATCTTTGATTTTTTGTAAATATGGTTTTTTTATATCACCTGCTTTGTCATCAATAAAGTGCGAGTACATAAAAAATATCGTTTTTGTAAGCTGTCGACCTATCTTTTTTTCAAGGTGGAATAAAATTTCTTCAATGTCGTTTGTTAAATTTTCCCAACCATTAGAATAATCAAAAGATTCACTATGTGTGATAGATATGCTTTTTCCGGTTGACTCAATAATCATGACCTCACCTTTTGACTCCTTTAAAAAAAGGCCCAAATATATATCAGCAATAGAAGATTTTTTTTTAAAAAAAGAAAAATTCATAGTATTAATTTGATATTTCTATTCCGTATTTCTGAAATACTTGAGAAACTCCAGACATTGCAGTTTTTAGCGCCTCACCATAAGAAACTCCCTGAATGGTTGAATTAATTGCATTTTCAATATACTTGATAATTTCATCATTCAGTCCATTATCGTAAGTTCTTGACATTAAAGGTTCAGAAACCAAATTGCTTGCCTGTTTAATAACAGGTCCGATATATTCATTTTGCGATAAAAGGGGCGCTAAATCAACTCGTGAATAAGGCTCACCAAATGGTCTTACTTTACTTTCAATTTCATATAGTTTTGTTAAATTGTCTTTTTCTGATAAAAATCTTAAAAATTTCCACGCTTCAATTTGATTTAGACTATATTTTGATACCCCTTCAACCCAGTATGTGGCAAGTGAAACTTGCTCTGAGCCTGGGACTGACGGAACAGGTACAACTTTGAGCTCTAAATCAGGATTCGCTGCTTTGATTGTTAGGATCTGCCATGAAGGGACTATTATCATAGCCACTTTTTCTTGGATAAACGCAGTTAACGAATTTGGCATTTCATCAGACCAGTAGCCTTGAGGCATTTCAGAAAATTTTCTATATATTTCTAAGGCTCCCGCCGCTTCAGGAGAATCTAATTTTGCAATTGATCCACCATTTTGAATTAATAATAGACCAAAAATATCAGAAAAATGCTCGATATTTGAAGTCGTACCAATCGCAATGCCCGAGGTTATTAATCGTCCACTTCTATCTTTGACCGTCAGCCTTGGTACTATTTCTGTAATATCATCCCAAGTGGAAGGAGCGATTTCGACCCCCCCTTTTTTAAATAAATTTTGATTGTATACAAGTACAAGATTATCGATCATGAGAGGAATTCCATAGTAAAAATTACCGACTTTAAGGTCGCTTTTTGCGATTGGATAGAAAGTTTTGTCAAATTCGCCGTTACTCATAACTGATGAGGGAAGTGGAGAAGCGATTTCTTTAATCGAGGGTAACCAAGTATTATGAAACCTAAATATATCGGGTCCTGCTTTTGCTTGACTCCTCGCCAGTAGTTTTTCCCGATAACTAATGGGAGACATCTTTTGGTATTGGATTTTGATATTTGGATTTTTTTGGACATATAAATCTATCAGTGGCTTTATTATTTGTTCATCTTCCCACAACCCCCAATATTGAAGGGAAACTTCTTTCTTTTTTGCCCCTCCAAAAATCCCTTTAATTATTAAAAAAAGTATAACTACAAAAAAAACTGCACCTAAAATGATTATCAAGTATTGATTTTTACTTTCATGATAAACCGGCGGAGGACTATCTATTGGCTCGACAACTTCATCAGGGGCTGCGACTTCTGGGGCTATTTCTTCTATAGGAATAGGACTTTCATCGGGGCTATTTTGGTACACAGTTTCCGGTTCTGTTTGATTTTCAACGGGTTTTTCATTATTATCATCCATAGTATCTATGATAACAAAAAACAATAGTAAAAGGATAAAGATCAATTATTTTTTAATGGGTACAATTATCGCAGTATCCATTATATTTTTAAGTTATTTTTATAGACTATATAAGTATGGCCTTACATTTGAAAATAAAGTTTATCCAAATGTTTTTATCGACCATCAAGATTTTTCCGGATTTACTAAAAGTCAAGTTATTGAATATTTCTCCAAGGCTTCAAAGACATTTCAAGATAGGCGCTTTACAGTATTTTATAAGGATCAACCCGTCTCTACTTTTTCTGCAGTTGGTATAAATCTAAAATACGACGGGGAAACAGCCGCGGAACAGGCATACTTAATCGGTAGATCAAGTCATCGTCTCTCAAGATTTTACCAAGTATTTTCAAGTCTGACAAAAATTCACAAATATCAGCTTCTTAGTAATATTAATTACAATCATGAGCCAATTGAAGAATTTATTACAAAGTCGGAAGAGTCATATAACAAGCCGGCAAGGAATGCCTTATTTAAGTTTGAAAATGGTAAGGTTACTAGTTTTCGAAACGAAGTCACAGGATTAAAAATCCTATCTGATAAATTCCTATCGGATTTTGATGAGAACATTAAAGACTTAAAAAACGGAAAATATAGTAAATCAATTAAATTAGAATACGAAGTCATTCATCCGGAGATAACACTTGCACAATCAAATTCTTTTGGGATTGAAGAAGAAATTGCCGTTGGAAAGTCTGACTATACTCATAGCATTCCTGAAAGAGTCCATAATGTCATCTTGGCCGCATCAAAGTTCAATGGAGTGCTCATTCCTAAAGACAAAATCTTTTCTTTCGTTGAGGCAATCGGTGATATTTCGTCACTTACAGGCTATAAACCCGCCTACATCATAAAAGACGGCAAGACAGTCTTAGGGGACGGAGGTGGAGTCTGCCAGGTATCAACAACTCTATTCCGAGCAGCTCTAAATGCAGGTCTTCCCATTGTTGAACGACACCCACATGCATATAGAGTTGGCTACTATGAAAATGATTCTAAGCCCGGGTTTGACGCAACAATTTTTGCCCCTTCTGTTGATTTAAAAATCAAAAACGATACTCCTGGCTATATTTTGATTCAAACAGAGATGGATCAAGAAAATAATCTTTTGTCTTTTCATTTTTATGGAAAAAAAGATAATCGAAAAATTGAAATTACCGATATAGCTTTATGGGATGTATCATCACCTCCCGCGCCAAGATACCAAGACGACCCTACATTAAAAAAAGGAATTACAAAACAAGTGGATTTCCCAGCCTGGGGTAGCAAAGCGTCTTTTGTATACAAAGTTTATAAAAACGATCAATTAGCAATTAATGAGAAGTACTACTCTTTCTATAAACCATGGCAGGCCGTATTTCTAGTTGGCACAGCGGACTAATGATGAGGGCAGGCTCCGGCGAGCAAAATAACCCCATTTTGTTTATTTGATTATTTATTTATTGGTAGTATTCCGTTCACCTAAAGAGTCTCGCTCTTCC
>Ga0075669_132_pt1 | contig 16422 bp, 17 predicted proteins | sample RifGroA2_FD_68413 | JGI IMG/M metagenome (GOLD analysis project Ga0075669, IMG submission 68413) | Microgenomates (Roizmanbacteria) bacterium GW2011_GWA2_35_8
CACTATCAAATCCACCATTTGTCACCAACTCACTCCCCAAACTTGGTGTAATCACATTTTTATTAGAAGATATTGCTCCGCCTGTCCAGGCAAGGGAGGGAGTAGTTTGGGAGTCGGGGCCAGTTGTCTCGCTATTTCCAATCGCTCCATCAGCACGGGTAAAGGTATCGTAAGCAAGAGGAGTAGGGAGCCAGGTGGAGGTAGGGATACGGATGTTGTCTAACGAACCCTGAAAATTATAAAAATAATCAGAACCCATTCCTGGATATAAAGGAGAAAGGCTATATGAAGAGTCTATATAAAGCAGTGTCCAGTTAGTGTAAGTTCCGCCTTTCACATAGTAATACGCTCCTGACGATTTTAAAACTACGGCAAAATAATAATCAGTACCGAGGCTCAATGAACCAACTGCTGCTGATGTGTTTCCAATCGTGCCATAAGTAGCTAGTATGCTACCATCAGAAGAGTTGAGGAAAATACTATTTCCGTAGATGCCATTGGCATTATTGGTCAAACCAGCATACCAACGATATTGAGAAGAACTCACGTTTGCTTTCCATATCATTACTTTTCCAACGGTTCTAGTTATTGTTGGGTAGTTGATACCTGGGTCAGCATAATTAACATTGCTAAGGCGATTGATATTTAAAGTACCACTGTTAATACTCAAGTAATTTTCCGTATCCACCACTGTCCTTGTTCCCCCAGTCGGTTCGGCAGAAGTGCCATTGACTGCTCCTGCGGCCCGGTCGGTGGTGAACTGGTCGTTTAAGGTGTATTGGTTCCAACCTCCTGTGGTTATGTCTGTTTCAAAAGTTCCATTGGTTAATTTGTTGGTAGTGGTAAGGCCTGGGATGTCCATTGATACTCCAGTACTTGTCCACTTCATGGCTAGTTTTGTTACGTCAGTTGTGTCAGTCAGTTTTAATCCTTCTACACCTGTTGCAACTGATGAAGCAACATCACCAAGGACTGTTAGTGTTTGCGTTGGAGCAGTAGTACCAATACCTACATTGCTGGTTGGCATGAGGGAGATGTCCCCTGTACTTGTAATTGTGTTAATTGCCAGGGAGTTTCCTGTAAATGAAGTCAATCCTGCGCTTCCAATAGTTCCTGTTGTGACTATATTATCTGCCCCTGTATCAATTGCACCAAAGCCATTTGATATGCTCCCACTGTTTAAGACCCCCGTAGAAGTGAGGGAGGAAGAAAGGATCCCGCTTCCCAGTCCTGTCCCATTGATTACTCCTGCAGTATCAACATAGGCAACAAGAGTTCCTGAATGACCATAGATAGTTAAAGGATAGTCGGTAGCCGGGGCGGAGGTGGCGTCGGAATAGCCCAGGATAATATCACCATCTTCGTCAATCAGCGCCCGCTGGTAGCCTGCAATGGCCAAGGCCAGAAGCTGGCCGTTGGCGGCACTGGTGGTTGGATTGATCAAAACTGAAGCTTGAGATATTGTTGTATCAGTCGGAGAATATGAAAAAGTAGTCTGTCCGGCAAAAGATTGAGAACTATTTGAATTAATATTGGCGACCCAGAGATTATTAAGTCTCAAAGAAGAGCTTCCAAGATCAGCTCCCAAGTCCGTATCAGGTAGAAGGGAAGTACCGTTAGCTATTCTCCCAATAAACCTTAAAGAATCAGAAGATGAGTCTCCTAAAGTGACATTACCATTGGCAAGAAGAGCCCCTGAAAGTGTTGTTGTTCCGGCAACAGAAAGCGCTCCACCTGCGGTTAAGGTATCAGAAACATATCCCGTTCCCGCCACATCTAATTTATGAGTAGGATTAGTTGTCCCGATCCCAACCGAGTCAGTTGAAGTGGTCAGATAGATAGAATCGGTTCCGTGAGTCCAGCCGGCGGCGACTGAGGGATCGTTTGAAGAGATGGTTAAACCAGTTGAACCAGTTAAATCGGTTGTTAGGGTGATACCTGTTCCTGCCGTGAATGTCAGAGTATCGGTATTACTCCCGGCGGTAATATCAGTTTGTCCGGAAACACTGATAGTTTTGAAAATATTCTGGGAACTACCAAGATCAGAGTTGGTAATCGTTGATCCGGAGACGGAGATACCTGTACCTGACGCCAAAGAAGTTATCCCGGAATTACTTATCTTTAACCCATCAATGGTAATTCCCGATCCCTGTTCTAACTTTAATTCTCCAGTCTTTCCGGCAAGAGAAGTGACACCTGTATTTTTGATGACAGGGTTTTGTCCACCATCAACAGATATTCCAGACCCTGCCTTTACAGAATACACGATATTATCAGCTGTTATCCCATCTTTAGCGATTAACGGTTTATTAAAGATAGCATCGATATTAAAGGTGACGGAATCAAATATGAGAAGTAGTTGAAAAAGCGGCCGTTACTGTGATTACTATGCCGGCGAAAATTGTAAGAAATAAATTCATGTTAATTTCAGTATATATATACAATAAAGGAGATGTCAAATCATTAAATAAAATTCAAAATCCGAATATCGAAATACGAAATCCAAAACGATCAGACAGAAATAATAATTACCTAAATTCAAAACGTTTCGAATTTTTTTATTTGGTAATTAAAATTTGTTTCGAAATTCGAAATTCGTGCTTCGGATTTTTATCTATTGACATTAAATTTTATTAGGATTATCATAAATTTAATGATGAAAATTCTTAAAATTAGCCTCAACTTTTTTATATTTTTGTTTTTTTTGACAACAAATGTCAATGCCGCCTCCCTAAGTATGTCAAACTTTGTCCCTATCATTGATTCCGGTGTAAAAGACGGTCATATTATTATCTCTACCTCAAAAGGCTATGGTTTATCACGGCAAACTTATGAACAAAATATAGTCGGTGTAGTTGCTCAAAACAGCGCAATCGTTTTTTCCGGACAGACAACAGCTAATTCATATCCGATTGTCAGTACAGGAAAGACAAACGTACTAGTATCGGCCGTCAACGGAACGATTAAAAAAGGAGATCTAGTCACTACATCAGGAATTGTAGGGGTGGGAATGAGGGCGACCAAATCGGGCTATGTCCTTGGGATGGCTCTCTCAGAATATACACCAAAAAATATAAAACAAATTGGGTTGGTTCAAGTTGCTATGAATGTTCATTTCGCCACTCTAAATATAAAATTAGGTGATAATCTACTTGATATCTTTAAGCTAAGTTCATTGGCAACTTATGAACAACCGATGACGGTCTTTAAATATTTTATTGCTGCCCTGATTATTTTTGCTTCTTTCTTTTTTGGATTTTTTGTTTTTGGAAAAGTTGCCGGAAAAGGAGTTGAGGCTCTGGGACGCAATCCATTAGCTAGTAAAATGATCGAAATGGGAATAGTAATGAATGTGATAATTACAGTTGTAATAATACTATCAGGATTAGGGTTAGCGATGATGATATTGAGAATGTGATAAAAAATTCGAAATATGAATATCGAAATACGAAACAATCAGAAAAAAATTAAAATTACCAAAATTTAAACAACAAAATGACAGAAGAAAATAAAAAAGTATACGACCTAGAAGAAAGAACATATAATTTTGCCAAAAATGTTAGAAGTTTTATTAAAAAATTATCAAGAACAATTACAAATATAGAAGATTCAGCTCAGCTTACCAGATCTTCTGGCTCAGTTGGAGCAAACTATATAGAAGCGAACGAGGCACTAAGTAAAAAAGATTTTGTTATGAGATTAAAAATCAGTAGGAAAGAATCCAAAGAGTCTCGTTTCTGGTTGAGATTAGTTGAGGTTAATAATGATAAATTATTAGAAAAGACAAGAAGCGAATTGATACAAGAATCGATAGAACTAATGAATATTTTTGGATCGATTATTATTAAAAGTGAATAATTAATGTTGTTTTGGTAATTTATATTTTGAAAATTAATATTTGTTTCGGATTTCGTATTTCGAAATTCGAATTTATTTTTTAAATATGGCTAAATCATTTCTCGAAGAACTATTACCTCATCAAGTTAATCAACAGAAAGTTTTATTGAAGGCTCATGAAAAGGCTCAGAAGATTATTGAAAGGGCAACAAAGAAAGCCAATCAAATTCTCATCCAAAGCAATTTTTTTCACAAAAGCCTTAAGGAATCATTGAGACAGGAATTAAAAGATGCAATTGGTCAAAGTGTAAAAACTTATCAAAAAGAACTTGAAATAGGAATAAAAAAATCTCTGGTTGACCTGCAGGAGATCATTAAAAAACAGCTTAAGGATAATCAGGAATTTTTGCAAAGTAAAACTAAAGAACAGTGGGCGATGATAGAAAAAGACCTGACGGATTATAAACAGCAAAAAAAATCAGAAACTGACAAAATAATAACGGAGGAAATTAGGAAACTGGTCTCCGAAACATTTATCAAATCAATGCCGGAATCAATGAAAGAGAAGTTAATATTTGAGGCTCTAGAAAGAGCTAAAAAAGATGGATTTTTCACCAATTCTTAAAACTATTGTCACCGTTGGCCAAGCCAATGATCTGTTATTGGAGCTTGATAATTTAAGCAAGTCTGTTTATCTGACCGGAAATAAATTTAGTAATAATTTGAAGAAAATCGACAGCCGTTATTACAATACTTTAATTAATTTATTGGAAAAAAATGATAAGAAAGAAGTTTTGGAAAAAATTATTGAAACGGTAAAAAAATTGCCGGTTGTTAATGTTAATCTATCATTTTATCCTAGTTTTGAAATAGTTGAGAAAATAAGCGATTGGTTGGAGGAAAGTATAGGAGAGAAAGTTTTGATTTCAATAAGAAATAAACAAGAGCTGTTTACGAAAGTTGAGATAGAATATAAGGGAAAATACATAAAGTATTAATAAATTCGAAGCACGAATATCTAAATACGAAACAATCAAACAAAAATTAAAATTTAGGAAATTAGAATTTGTTTCGAGATTCGAAATTCGGATTTCGAAATTAAAAAAATATCATGCAAGATTATAAATACTATCTCGAGAAGTTCTCCGAGTACGGGGAAGTGGTTGAGGTCAAACAGTCGTTGGTCGTCGTTGAAGGACTACCCAATTTAAGGATCAATGAAATTGTCGTTTTTGAAGACGGCGGATACGGTCAGGTAACTGATATTTCTGATAGCGTTTGCAGGGTCGCTCTTCTTAAAAAAACATCTCAAATAAAAAGCGGAGAAAAAGTAAGTCGGACAGATAGCCTCTTGACAGTTCCCGTCGGAGAAGAATTTCTAGGAACGATGATAAATCCGATGGGTGAAATAATAGCCCCAGAAAATAAAACGGTAGAAAAAATAGAAAACAAATCAATTGAATCAGAAATAGGCGGAATAGATAAAAGAGCCAAGATAGACAAACAATTATTAACGGGCGTAACTTTAGTTGACATGCTGTTGCCACTGGGCAACGGTCAGAAAGAACTGGTGATCGGCGATCGAAAAACCGGTAAAACCTCCTTTTTACTTACGACCGTAAAAAATCAAATAAAACTGGGAAAAACTGTAATTTTTGCCGCGATCGGAAAGAAAAAAACCGATATTAATAAAATACTTAATTATTTTATCTCGGAAAAAATAATTGATAAAATAATCTTTATTGCCTCAGGCTCGGATGATTCAGAAAATCTCATCTATTTGACTCCTTACACGGCAATGACAATGGCGGAATACTTTAGGGACCGCGGAACCGATACTTTAGTCGTCTTTGACGATCTATCTACCCACGCAAAAATATACCGTCAGATTGCTTTAAACAGCGATAAATTTCCCGGACGTGAATCTTATCCGGGAGACATTTTTTATCTTCATGCCCATTTATTGGAGAGAGCAGGGAATTTTACCGGGGGTGTTTCTATCACCTGTCTTCCAGTTGCCGAAACCATTGAAGGCGATCTCTCCGGTTATATTACTACAAACTTGATGGGTATCACGGACGGACATATATATTTTGACCGTTCAATTTTTACCAAAGGACGAAGACCGGCGATCAATTTGCCGTTATCCGTGACAAGGGTCGGGCGCCAAACTCAAGCGCCTATTTATCAACAAGCAAATCATGAGGTCACGGCTTTTTTATCTGAGTATGAATCTTTGCAAAACCTGGCTCACTTTGGAGCGGAACTATCACCAAATGTTAAGAGAGTGATCACCCGGGGAGAAAGAATAATCCAGATATTTGATCAAAAATATAGCGAAATTATTTCAAGCGAGATGCAACTTATTTTATTAGCGTTGGCTTACTGCGAAAGTTATTTTGACATCGATATTAACAAATTAAAAGAAAAATTATTAAAGGAGAAAAATAAAGCCTGGATTGAGAGAGTGGGGGAGATGAAAAATTTTAAGGATCTATTGGAATATTTGGAGAAGAATAAAAAAAATATATGTTAGATCAAAGACAGCTAAAAACAAATTTTGAACTGTTAGAAACGATTCGAAGCCTTTGTATTGCTTATGAGCAGATCTCGGTGATGAAGATGAAAAAGATCAAGGACGCCGTTTTATATACCCGTAGTTTTTATGATGAATTATCAGGAGTTTACTCACAAATGAAAACAACTTATAAAAATCAAGTTATGTCTTTAGCGAAAAAAAATAAAATGAAAGAACCAGAAAAATTATTGTTAATGGGAAAAAATGAAAAAACCGTTGCCGTTTTGTTGTCCGCAAATAACAAGCTTTATGGTGATATTTTGAATAAAGTATTCTATAAATTTGTTGAAGAAACCAAAAATAAAGATACAAATTTAGTCATCATCGGACGGTTGGGTAAGGAAATGTATGACGATTTAGGCCAAACCAAGCCTTACACGTATTTTGAAATTCCTGATACCGATCTAACCGTTAACGATTTGAAACCCGTCATAAACAGTATAATCAAGTATTCGACCATCAATGTATTTTTTGGACGCTATGAAAGTTTTTTCAGCCAGCTGGCATTAAGCAAAAATATTACCGGAGACATAGTAATGGGTAACGATAGGGAGATGAAGGATAATAAATTTTATTATTTTGAACCAAACCTGGAAAAAATCTTATTGTTTTTTGAAACCCAAATTTTTTCAAATTTTTTTAAACAAACGGCTTATGAAGGTCAGCTGGCCCGTTATGCATCCAGAATTTCAGCGATGGAGCAGGCGTTGGATGTCATTGAAAAAGAGGGGAAAATGACAATGGCATTAAAAATGAAAGTGCATAATAGTTTAATGGAGAGAAAACAGAATGAGAGAGTAGTCCAGATATTTTTGAGGAGAAGGAATTAAAAATTCGAAATTCGAAGCACGAAATACGAAACAATCAGATAAAAATATTAATTATTAAATTCAAAACGTTTTAGTATTAACAACTATGAAGACGCTTGGTAAAATAAAATCAATCCGGGGTAATGTTGTCGAAATGGAGTTTTTGGAGCAGCAACCGGAGATCCATGAAATGATCGTGGCAGTCGGTGACCGGTCAATAAAAATAGAAAATATCATGTCTTCCAAAAGAAATCTTTATTATGGTCTGGTTTATACCGGTGGTGAAAAAATCAAGAGGGGAGAAGCTCTTGTTGGGACAGGCAAATCGTTTGAAATACCGGTCGGCGAGACACTTTTGGGTCGGGTCATTGATATTTTTGGAACTCCTATGGACGGGAAAGGGGAGGTAAAGAAAGATCTATTATGGCCGGTTTTTCAATCTTCTCCAACTCTTTTGAAGGTCATCCCGTCAACTTCTATTCAGGAAACCGGTATCAAATCAATCGATTTTTTTTCCCCGATTTTACAGGGGGGCAAGGTCGGCCTTTTTGGAGGAGCCGGGGTCGGAAAAACAATATTACTTACAGAAATAATTCACAACATCGTGGTTTTGTCCCAGAAAAAAAACACCTGTGTCTTTACCGGAGTCGGGGAGCGGATCCGTGAAGGTCAGGAGCTTTATGAAAGCTTGGAAAAAAATAAAGTTTTGCCGCAAGTAGCCTCAATTTATGGCCAAATGGGAGAAAATTCAGCTATCCGTTTTAGGACGGCTTTTGCCGGCGTAACGATCGCAGAATATTTCCGTGATATATCCAAAAAAAATGTTTTATTTTTTATTGATAATATTTTCCGATTTGCCCAAGCCGGTTATGAACTGTCAACTTTGACAAATGCCATTCCTTCCGAGGGCGGTTATCAATCGACTTTAATCTCGGAAATGGCTGACTTTCACGAACGTTTAGTTTCAACGGAATCGGGAAGATTAACGACGATCGAGACGGTCTTTGTTCCATCAGACGATATGACCGATCAGGCTGTTCAGTCGATCTTTCCATATCTTGACTCAATGGTCGTATTATCCCGCCAGGTTTATCAGGAAGGAAGATTTCCGTCAATCGACCTGTTGTCATCGACTTCCTCGGGTTTATCATCCGAGATCGTGGGAAAAGAGCATGAGCAGGCTGTAAGAGGGGCCCAAAGCATTTTGAAAAAATCGGTATCCCTTGAACGGATCGTTTCACTGGTTGGAGAGTCCGAACTTTCCGCCGAAGATCAGGTGATTTACAAAAGAGCAAAAATAATCAAAAATTATATGACCCAGAATTTTTTTGTTGCCCAAAGTCAGACCGGTAAAAAAGGTGATTATATTCCGGTTGCTCAAACTGTTAAGGACATGATTGAGATCATTGATGGAAAGTATGACGATCGCAAGCCGGAAGAATTTTTGTATATTGGGGAGATTCGCTAAATTCGAAGCACGAATATCGAAATACGAAACAATCAGACAAAAATATTAATTATTAAAATTCAAAACGTTTTGAAAATTTAAATTATAAAATTAGAATTTGTTTCGAGATTCGAAATTCGGATTTCGGATTTATTATAGTTATGTCTGACAAAATCCTAATAGAAATCAAAAATTATATGACCCAGAATTTTTTTGTTGCCCAAAGTCAGACCGGTAAAAAAGGTGATTATATTCCGGTTGCTCAAATTTTTTCTCCATCATTAAGGAAAAGATCATAATTATCAATCATAATGATAAAAAAACAGAGATCCCCGTAAAAGATAAAGGGATCATGAGGGTGATGGAAAATAAGATCTCCATATTCCTAGGCATAGAAACGATTGAGCTTCAATAAACAACATAAACATATAAAATATCATAGCTTAATGCTATACTTAAAACAATGGAAATTTTCATAAAATTGATGATTTTTATTTTTGGGGCTTCAATAGGTTCCTTTTTGAATGTTTTGATCGACCGGTTACCTAAAGATGAGCCGATTACCGGGCGCTCCCACTGTGATTTTTGCAAGAAAAAAATCGCTTGGTATGATTTGATTCCGATATTGTCTTACTTTTTTTTGAAGGGAAAAAGTCGGTGTTGTGATAAAAAATTATCTTTTCAATATCCGATTGTAGAAATACTAGCTGGGGCAGCGTTTGTTTTTGTTTTTTTTCAAGGACAGAACCTACTAGGTTCTGTCCTTATAATGGGAATTTTATCTTGTTTGATGGTGGTATTTTTCTCCGACCTTAAATATCATCTGATTTCAGATTATATTTTGGTAGCTTTGTTTATTTTTTCTTTTTTATACAATGTCATGGTTCGTCTGGCTCACCATGACATCTTTTCTGCTATAATCGTCGGCTTACCAATTTTTCTTATTTACTACATTTCTCACGAACGTGCGATGGGTTTAGGAGATGTCTATCTAGCAGCAATTATTGGTTTTATCTTAGGCTGGAAATCTGGCTACATCGCGCTATATATTGCATTTGTAACAGGAGCGGTATATGGAATTTTATTAATGATCCTTAAAGATAAAAAACTAAAAACGCGGATAGCTTTCGGGCCATTTTTAGTTAGTGGAACAGTAATAATGTTGTTTTGGGGAGAAAGAATATCTGATATAATCAAAGGAATTTATGGTTTCTAAAAAAAAATACATTGTCTATGTAGGTGTCGTCGGCCAGATTGCTGTCGGTAAGGGTGTTTTAGTTGATTATTTAATAAAAAAATTAGATTTTAAATCTTTTTCGTTGTCTTCGATTTTACATATTGAGCTTCAAAAGAAGGGGATTGAAGAATTTACTCGTAAGACGCTTCAGGACATGGGTGATGAATTGCGACGAAAGAGCGGCGATGAAGTTTTGGCGTGGCGTGCCATTGAGGTCTTAAAGAGGCAAAAAGAGAGCCACGTGGTCATTGAGGGAATAAGAAATCCTGGAGAGATAGAATATCTAAAGAAAAATCCCGCCTTTGTGCTTATCGGAGTTAAAGCGAGTCGCGAATTACGATTTAAAAGATTGAAAGAGCGGGCTAAGCCATGGGATCCAAAAACGTGGAATGATTTTGTTAAAGTCGACAGACGTGATCTTGGCGTCGGCCAAAAAAAATCTGGTCAACAAGTAGGGAAGTGTTTGGCTTATTGTGATTATGCGCTGGTGAATAATAAAGATGTTGAGGAATTTGAGAAAAAGATTAGGAAGTTGATGAAGAAAATAATTAAATGTTTTGTTTGTCATCCCCGTGAAGACGGGGATCCAGGAAAGCTTGGATTCCCGCCTACGCGGGAATGACACATCTGCCTATTAAATTAATTAAACGGAGCACCACATAAACTTTTCTCCAGCGAGTTCGTAGGAAAATAGTTCTTCTGGTTTAAACCAAAGGTTGACTTCCTTTTCTCCGTCTTCGGGAGAATCTGATGCATGAATAATATTTCGAAGAGGCCGGCTTTGTTCGTTAGCAAGATCAATTGTATCATGAGAAAAATCGCCTCGTACAGTTCCGGGAGCTGCTAAAACGGGGATTGTATTACCAGAAAGTTTACGGACAATATCGATACAATCATAGCCTTCAACGACGGCCATAAAGACAGGGGATTCCTGAAAGTAAGTAATAAGCCAGCTCTTAACGATTTTTCCAATTGCAACCGCATCATTGGTTTTAAAAACTTTTCTTGCGTCCAGTCCCTTCTTCTCATAATTAGTTAACGTCCGTTGTCCTACTTTTGCAAACCAGGCCTCAGTCTCAGGATAATGAGCAACTACTCTTTCTTTGGAAGCCATTTCAAATTTAAGACCAATTATTTTTAGCCCGACCTGCTCAAAACGGGCGATTATTTTTCCTATTAATCCTCGTTGAACTCCATCAGGTTTTATTATTAACAATGCTTTTTGTTTAGTCATATTATTTTAAATAAAGTCCGTCAATTTCCCTTTCATACCCATTAAGTTTAACATTAGGAAACCAGTATTTTATTTCGCGCTCCGCTTCATCAGTGCTTCCTGATGCGTGGACAAAAGTTTTCACGACCCGGTCAAGACCTGATGAAAGAGTAGAGGAATCGAATGAATAGTCAGAATGCAATGTACCAGTTTGAGCAAGTAGTGGTATAGTATGACCTCTTAGTTTGCGCGCGATTGCGACCGCGTCAGGCCCCTCCCAAATCATGACGACAATTGGCCCTTCTTGCCAATATTTAATTAATCTGTCGTAGACGAATTGGCCAAGCTTGGTAGGATCATCGGTTCCCATTTTTTCTTTGACATCGGCGCCTGATTGCTTAAAAGAGGCGAGAGTTTTCTCACCCATTTCACGTATCCACTCGGGGGTCCCTGGATAATGGTTTTTTATTACACCAGCTTCGGGTTTAAGCATTTTAGTGGCCATTAGCTTGAGGCCGACTTTTTCAAAAGTATCGATTATTGTGCCTATGAGACCGCGCTTTACTGCATCAGGCTTTATGATTATTAATGTTCGTTCCATAATATAAGTCAAAATTCAAAAGGCAAAAGTCAAAAATTAAATTCAAAATTATAAAGTCATGCAAACTTTTGATTTTTTACTTTCACTTTTGATCTTTGACTTTTAACTTTTGAATTTCATTATATATTTCTTTCGTCACTTCCTCAACCGCTTTATTACCATCAATATTAACCCATTTCGTCCATACTTGTTGGTCGACTAGCTCTTGGTATTTTTTATGGGTCTTTCGGATAAAGTCAAAGTCTTTTTCCCGGAAGTTTTTCTCTTTATCTTCACCATGCTTTCTTTTTATGGCAATATCAGGATCGACATTAAGATAAAAAATGGCGTCAGGAACTTCTATCTGGAAATTTTTAGCGTAATCAAGAGCCGTCAATATATCGATCCCTTCAAGAGTCTGATAGCAGAGGGTGGTTGAAAAATATCGGTCGGCAATTAAAATCTCATTTTTTCGTCTTTCAGCAATCATTTTTTTATCCATGATAAATTGCATGGTGTAAAGAAGGAACTGTTGCTCCGCTGTCAAATCCTTATTCTGATACAGGAATTCGCGGATTATTTTTCCGACATTCCTCTCATAATCCGGGTATTTGATAAGCGAAGCCTTTTTGCCGGCGTCAGCAAGCAGTTTTATAAGATTTTTACCCTGAGTCTCGCACCCCGCCCCATCAATTCCCTCGATGACAAAAAACATACATTGACTATAATTTTTATAACGATTATAACTATTATAACAATTATATATTCTTATGAATGGTGGTTATAAATCGCTTCCATTTTATAAACAATCGGAAATCATCCACGATTTCACGGTCGACTTTGTCAAACTTTATATTGATTATCATTCACGTACTAAAGACCAGATGGAGCAATCGGCCCGTTCTGGCAAGCAAAATATCGCCGAAGGATATCTTCAAAAGAGTATCGAAAGTAAAATAAAATTGGTCGGAGTAGCCCGCGGTTCTTTAGAGGAGCTTTTAAATGATTATCAAGATTATTTACGACAACACAATCTTAGACTTTGGTCCAAAGATTCACTGGAGGCTAAAAAAGTAAGGTTTCTTGTTTATAATCGTTATAACAGTTATAAAAATTATAAAGATTATATTTCTCCGGCAGAGTCAGCGGCTAACGTTATGGTTTGTCTGATAAACCAGACCAATCAGCTTTTAGATCAAAAACTTCGCTGGTTAGAAGAACAATTTGTTAAAGAAGGTGGCTTTCGGGAAAATCTCTTCAGAAAGAGGATGGAGTATAGAAAAACCTTATTATAACGGTTATAATTGTTATAATAATTATATTTTTATAAGTCCTCATAGCTCAACGGACACCTGCCCGCCATAGCCTGAGCCTTTATAGCTCAACGGATAGAGCAAGCCCGTCCTAAGGGCGAGATGGGAGTTCAATAAATGAAGAAAGAGAGGCATTGGTAAACAAGATAGAAAAAAAGACGGAAATGCCAATGTTTGTACTAGTTGTGATAATGATTACTTCATTAATTCTTCCATTGGTCATAAAATTGGACTCAATATATATTTTCCTTTTTGAAATTATCGATTGGATAATTTGGGCAATATTTTTTGTAGAACTCTCAGTAAGGCTATATATAGCTCCGAAAAGGTCTTCTTATCTTAGGAAAAACTGGCTCGATGTCTTAGTTGTTGTCCTGCCTTTTATGAGAGTTTTTCGTATATTTCGAGTCCTAAGATTTGCGAGGATTCTTACAGTTTTTTCTAAATTCACTCAAAAATTAAAAGCTATTTTTTCCCAACATGGCTTTCATTACATAGTAGTAGTATTTATTGGAGTGATTCTCATCGGGACGATATTGATTTATTACTTTGATAAGGGTACAGCTCTTGGAATCAAAAATATGGCCGAAAGCCTTTGGTTGGTCATCACAATTGCTTTCTCCGGTGGTTTTGGCGATATTTTCCCGGCCACAACTGAAGCTAAAACTATTACAATACTAGTTATTATCGTCGGCAATGTCTTAGTGTCATATTTTACCGCTTCACTTGCCTCGTATTTCGCCGAGAAAGATCAAGATATAGAGCAGGAAAGAATCGAGCGGAAATTAAATGAACTAAACAAAAACATTATTGCCCTCAAAAACCAACTTAAAAAGTAAAAATATTCTTATTAAAACTACATCGAATTAGTTGATAATCTTATATTAATTATATATACTATAGGATTACAAATATGTCTGGCGAACGTCATATATTTAATGTAGCTGAGGAGAGCCTACGTAGGCCATGGTTAAGTCCTTTAGGTATAACTATGGCGCCCATTAATAGGGCAGAGCGTAGATTGGTGCAAGAGCTTATGGTTTATAGAAAAGAGAGATTATGGAGAGAAAATAGGAGGGTTATGCAGCCCAGTGAAATTGCTACACCCCTATTAGAAAAAAGGAGCGCTCCTGAATACTACCAAACTATATATGCGGAGATGTTATACGAAATGATGAAACAAGGATATGATCCAAGAGAATTATTTGTCGGGAGTCCGAAAGGCGTCAACATATTGGATTTTGGTTGTGGAAATGGTCAAAGAACTGCGCGATTAGTAGGTGATAATGATGTTTGGGGAGTTGACATTTCTTCAAAACTTGTAGCTGAAGCTCAGTCAAAAGGTATAACTGCTAATGTTATTAACGCAGATGACCAGGATCTTCCTTATGATAAAGGCACCTTTGATTTAGTATATTCTTTTGACGTATTTGAGCATTTATTTAATCCGGAACATGCGCTAGATCAGTTGAGAAAAGTAATGAAAAGCAAAGGAGTGTTAATTGTTACAGTCCCTGTACTAAAACAAAGTACTATGCAAAATAATGTGGCCTTTCATAAGCAAATTCTTAAAGCAATAGGGAAGACCGATTCACCCCTGGCTAATATTGAGCCAGAAATTGGGGTTAGATCGTTTATAGACTGGGTTAAGTTTTTTTCGAGACACGGATTTAGACCTATCACTCGGGCCCTTGGTTATTCATGGGATAAAAAGATATCAATAGAAGAAAAAATAGATCTATTTATGAATCCATCTAAGGCGGGAGACATATGCTTAGTGCTGAGCCCTATTAATTGGCTTCCAGGTAATAACGATCAATTTGACGTAGAAGTTGCGGCTGGAGCTTTATCATCACATGAATTTTTATCAGGGCTCAGAATATTTCCGTCAGAGCAAGCCGCGGCCTTGAGTTTGATGAGTAATCCTGCGAATACAACATATTAAACAAATGGTTAATGAACAGAATTTTTGAAGCAAATAAAGTTAAATCAACTTAAGGAGCAAATTAACGACCTACACAAAACTAAAAAAATCCCGTTGACAAAGGGTATACATATTTGTATACTATCTATCAATGAAATATTTGGAGCTACAGGGCAAAATCAAAACTAATGTTTTTACTTTTTCCGATCTGGTGAAATACTTCAATGATGAGGATAATGGCTTTTTAAAAACCCAATTACACCGTTTTATTAAAAAAAAATTAGTCCATCAGATTAAACGAGGTATTTACTGTTTTGATCCCAAAAAGATTGATCAATTTGAATTGGCGTCATATCTTTATCAACCGTCATACATCAGTCTCGAATCAGCTCTCCACTACTACGGCATGATCCCTGATATTCCCCAAATGGTGACCTGTGTAACGCCGGTAACGACCAAAAAAATTCGAAGCCAATTTGGAAGGTATTATTACTCCAAAATCAAACAAGATCTATTTTTTGGCTATCGGAACGTAGCCTTTTTAAAAACTCACTATCAAATCGCCAAAAAAGAAAAAGCCCTGCTAGACTTTATTTATATCAGGAAAATCAAGACGCTTGATGAAATGAGGCTAAATCTGGAAGAAATTGATAAAAAAATATTAGGAAGGTATATTAAAAGTTATCCGGAAAGAGTCGCCAGTGTATTTTTATGAATAATCTTGTTGATAATTTTTCCCAGATTTTGGAGTTTGGGAAAAATTATGGCTTGCCATATGAGAAAAAAAGGGCGATTTTACGGGAATATTTGCAATCAAGAGTGATCGAAATCATCTATCTACAAAAAAAGAGCGCCGACTTGATTTTTGTTGGTGGTACGGCCTTAAGATTATTGCGGGGATTGGACCGTTTTTCCGAGGACTTGGATTTCGATTTGACCAGAAAACTAGATTTCGAGAAGGCAGATTTAATTGTTAAGTCCGTCATTACCCGATTTTTGAAAGAAAATATTGCCGTTAGTCTTTATCGAAATAAAAAACCGAAAAGAATTTATTATGAATTAAGATTTCCCGATCTTATGTACGATTTAAAACTGTCAAAAAACAAGCAGGAAAAACTGATGATAAAGATTGATATCGAAAAATTCTGGTTAGGTCATCATAAAGAGACAGTTTTATTTAATCATTATGGAATTCTAGCCAACGTAATGACACCTTCGCTCGATAATGTCCTGGTTCAAAAAATGGCGGCTTACAAAGATAGAGGGCAAACTATGGCGCGCGATATTTACGATATCATTTGGTTAATAGGTCATGGAGCCCGTATTGACAAAGAGTTTATGAAAAAGAACAAAGTTCCCGTTCCTATAATAAGTCAATTATTAATTAAATACGAACGTGAGAAAAAATCGATAAAGAAATTCAAAGATAGACTTAGACCTTTTTTGATTAACGAAGACGCTTCAGAAAAACTTGATTATTTCCA
>Ga0075669_126_pt2 | contig 15982 bp, 14 predicted proteins | sample RifGroA2_FD_68413 | JGI IMG/M metagenome (GOLD analysis project Ga0075669, IMG submission 68413) | Microgenomates (Roizmanbacteria) bacterium GW2011_GWA2_35_8
TTTTGGTTATCATCGGGCGTTTGATTCATTTGGAGCCGTACTTGGGCCCATCATAGGGTTAATGCTCGTTTATTTTTTTAAGGAAGATCTCCGATTTGTATTTTATTTTGCAGCAATTCCGGGAATAGTCGGCGTGTTATTATTGGTATTTTTTGTCAAAGAAAAAGTTCGCCGCCGTGTTTTTCGCCGCCACACCCCAATGGGGCCCCTGGCGATTGCTCAAAACAGGCATCTTCACTTTTTTCAAAACTTTTCTATCATTTGGAAAAATAAAAAATTATCAACATTTTTTATTGCTAGTATTATATTTTCCCTTGGAAATAGTTCCGATGCTTTTTTAATTTTGCGAGCAAAGAGCCTCGGTCTAACTACGGTCTTAGTCGTTTTAACCTATGTTGTCTATAATATTACCCAGACACTTCTTTCAACGCCGATGGGAAAACTTTCTGATAAAATCGGAGCAAAACGGGTTTTTGAGGGAGGACTACTTATTTTTGCCATAGTTTATTTTTTCTTTGGATTCATAAAAAACCCTGTTTTTATCTGGCTCTTATTTCCACTATACGGCATATATATAGCTGCGACCGATGGCGTTTCAAAAGCCTATTTATCAGAGTTTATTACGGAAAAAGAGTCAGGGAGTTATTTCGGTCTATATCAAAGCGCAACAGCGGTAAGTGCATTTTTTGCTTCTTTTATGGCCGGAATTTTGTGGTATAAAATAAGTCCGGCGGCGACTTTTTATTACGGAGGCATCATGGCAATATTTGCTTTTTTAATTTTAAAATTTGGTAAAATGTTTAGAAAATAAATATGATACTTGGGCCAAAAATATTACTCAAATTAGTCAAAGAAAAAAATTTAGTTGAAGGACTGGCTGACCGGGAACTTACAACTCCGGAAGGAGCAGGATTTGATCTTCGACTCGGAGAGTTATATGAGCTTCAAGGCGGTCGGGCATTTTTAGGTGAATATGAACGGGAGACTCCAGGAATGAAACTAATTAAGACTTATGAAAAGGGAAAAAAGAAATCGGTCACAATTAAGCCAGGGGATTTTTTAATTGCAACTACGATTGAAAAAGTTAACACCCCTTTAGATATTACGATTAATTTTAAACCAAGGACGACCACTTTTAGATCGGGATTATTTTTGCGGAGTGGAAATGTGGCGCCCGGATACTGTGGTAAATTAACTTTTGCGATCAAAAATGAAGGGATGATGCCGGTAACTCTTGAGATGGGATGCCGGATAGTCCATGCTCAATTTGAGTGGGTTGATGGCGGAGGGGCGCTGTATAAAGGTCAGTGGCAGGGAGGAAGAGTAACAACTAAGAAAAGAGAAAGACAGATATAAAATTGACCTAATTGATCTAATTATTCTAATTGACTTAAATATACCCAATTAGTAATTGGGACTTGGAGATTCCTTAGGTCAATTAGGTTAATTAGAAACTAGAAATTTATGCGCAGTCACCCAGAATATCAATATCTCGATCTTCTTTCAGATATCTTAAAAAATGGGATTCGTAAAATTGACCGTGGGACGGGAGATGCTTCATATAGCGTATTTGGCAGGCAGCTGAGATTTGATTTGAGCGATGGTTTCCCGCTTTTAACGACAAAAAAAGTTTACTGGAAGGGAGTCCTCCATGAACTTTACTGGTTTTTGTCCGGACAGACAAATATAAAGTATTTAGTAGACAACAACGTCCATATTTGGGATGACTACCCATACAGGAAATATAAAATCCAAAATCCAAAATCCAAAATCCAAAAAGATAATTTTATAGAAAAAATAAAATCGGATAAAAAGTTTGCTGAAAGGTGGGGGAGACTCCCGAGAATTTATGGAGAACTTTGGAGGAAATGGCCTACTAGGAAGCCTAAAAAGACTATAGATCAACTTCAATGGGCAATAAACGAAGTTATCCAAGATCCCTCATGTCACAATGCTATTGTTACCTCTTGGAATCCAGAATATCTTTATACTATGGCCGACTATGAAGACACTTCCCATTTTCCTATCTGTCATAACATGTATCAGTTGAATGTAAATGACGGTAAATTATCTTTACAGCTATATCAAAGGTCGGCCGATATTTTTTTAGGGGTACCATTCAACATCGCCTCTTATGCTTTATTAACTTTAATTCTTGCTAAAATTGCCGGTTATAAGCCGGGTGATTTTGTCCATACATTTGGAGACGTTCATATTTATGAAATCCATTTAGACCAGGTAAAAGAGCAAATAAAAAGAAAGCTATTACCTTTCCCGGAGATCAATTTTAATCACGATTTTAAAATCCTAGAAGAATTTAAGCCAGAATATGTAGAATTATCAGGGTATAAGTCCCATCCACCAATTAAGGCCTCTTTGAGCGTAACAGGCGGATATTTTGGCAAGAAAAAGAACATATTCAATGTTAAATAAGCGATTACAACGGGCCTCTTCTGACCCCGCAGGTCAGAAAGAGGTCGGCATAACAATATAAAAATGGATAAAAAACCAACAATTTCAATAGTGGCGGCGATGGATGAAAACAGGGGGATCGGGTATAAGGGTAAAATTCCTTGGCACATAAAAGAAGATCTACTTCGATTTAAGCATTTGACGGTTGGGAAGACGGTAATTTTTGGAAGAAAGACCTATAAATCACTCTTGGGTTATTACCAAAGGTCAGGACGACCGATGCCCACGAGAAACACAATTGTAGTTTCAAGATCCTTCGGCTCTATCGCTTTAAGCTCCATCGCTCAGGATCTTCATTACGCTTCTTCAGTTGAAGAGGCAATAAAATTAGCAAAAAAAATAGAGCCGGTTGAAGTATTTATTTCCGGAGGTGGAGAGATATTTAACAAAGGAATAAAATATGCAGAAAAGCTTTATTTAACAATTGTTAAAGGGAGATTTCAGGCCGATACGTTTTTTCCGGATTATTCGAAATTTGAGAAAGTTGTTTTTGAAAAAAATCACACTTTAGGTGATATTAAATTTAAATTTGTTGAACTTTCCAAATAGTTTGTGATATTCTTAGTTAAATGGATAATTTCACTCCCTTAAAACCGGCTGAAAAGAAAAAAAGAAAAGTTAATAAGTTTTTGCTTTTTGGGAATCTTTTTTTAGTTGTTTTGATCGCCGCAATTGGGTTTTTTTATTACAACAATATATTATTAACTAAAGAACAAAAAGCAGACACAGCAGACGAACCATGTAGTGAATATCACGCTACAAATGGTTGTAGCAATGCTCATATTGAATGTGATGTTAAGGCGCCTAGATGTAAGTGGGTAAACAATGGGCAAACAACAGTTTGGTCAGGAGGAGTAGGAAGCGTCGAAATAAGTTGCCCTGGTCAATGTACAGGTGAGGATGAAGGGGGCGGGGATTTACCAACTTGTCCTAACGGTCAACCACCAACTTGTGAAACTCCTGAAGTTACAACATGTGTAAGACTAGTAAACTGTCCTATTCCAAATAAGATATTAGTTGATAGAGGTTTTTGTGGAGAAGATCCACCAAAAATTACTTGTCAAACCAACTGTACCTGCGAAACAGCTGTAACTCCCACCCCAACCCGAACACCGACTCCAACAGCAACTAATACTCCCATCCCAACTCGAACACCGACTCCAACAGCAACTAATACTCCCATCCCAACCCGAACACCGACTCCAACAGGAATAATTATCCCCTCAAATACGCCGACTCCAACTCAAACCCCGACTTCAATACCAACCACTCCTCCCGGAGAACCAACTAATACACCCGCTCCAACCGCTACAAATACACCAGGTCCTACAGCTACTAATACCCCCGGTCCATCGGCTACCCCAACACCAACAGATATTCCCGGAGCTCCAACAGCAACGCCAACTGAGATTATCCTAGCCAAAACTACAGTTACTCCAGCCCCTCCAGCATCAGGTACGTCTGCATGGTTAATGTTTATTATCCCCGTCCTTGTGATGGCATTAGGAATGCTACTTTAAAAAACCCATTTGTTTTTTTAATAGGGGTAGGTATAATATTATAGATTTAAATTTATAAATTTATAAAAAAATACATGGCAAAAACTGTCAAAGATACGGCTGATTTAAAATCGGCTTTTTCTAAGCTTGAGGACACTCTTGATCTCTACCTAGTTAAAAAGGCTCCTTTTTCGCTTCCGGAAAGCGTAAAGGAAGTCATTGTAAAATATGGACCTTGGATTACACTCGTTATTTTAGTGATGGCCCTTCCCGCGATTCTTTTTGCTTTTGGAATGGGCGCAATAGTTGCCCCATTTGCTTTTTTAGGTGGAGTCCGAGCTGGAGTTAACTTCGGAGTCGGGATGTTATTTTCTGCAGCTGTCCTAGTAATTGAAGCCTTGGCAATCCCAGGACTTTTCAAAAGAAAAATGTCAGCCTGGAGACTAATGTTTTACGGATCATTATTGTCAGCAGTTGAAGCTTTAATAAGCTTTAATTTAGGCGGACTTGTAATTGGAACGGGACTTTCACTTTATGTTCTTTTTCAGATTAAGAGCTACTATAAATAAGTCCGCAAGGTCAAAAGTCTATAAAGTTCGTAAAGTAATGGACTAGTTGCTAGAATTAGCAGATGATAAATCAAGAAGACTACGGTTATGTATTGCCGGAGAATAATCTCGCTCTATCTCCGGCCGTACCTCGAGATTCATCCAAACTGTTTATTTATAACACTTTAACTGATCAAATATCGTTTGACCACTTCTACAATATAGATAAATATTTACCCAAGAATTCTTTTATTATTTTGAATAATACAAAGGTTATTCCTGCAAGAGTCAGTATGAAAAAAGCAAGCGGAGGAAAAATAGTAGTACTTTTTCTGGTTAATGAATTAAAAGGTATGAGTTATGGGTTGCTTGGAAGTTTAGTAAGAGTGATGACAGACAGAAAAATTAATGTTGGTGAAAAATTATATTTTGAAAGCGGGGACTCCGCCGATGTAATTTCGCAGAAAGAACATTTTTTTGAATTAAGGTATCTCTTTTCTCGCGAGAAATTATTTGAGCTTTTACAAATTTATGGCTCAATGCCAATCCCTCCATATTTAAAAAAATCCCCCTTAAAAAGGGATGAACTACTTGAAAAATATCAGACCATTTTTGCCAGGGCGCCAAAAAGTACACTCCAGGAGTGTACTTTGGCTTCTGTAGCGGCGCCGACCGCCTCACTACATTTCACCCGTCGGGTGATGGATAAATTAGATAAAATCGGAATAGAAAAGTTTTTTATTACTTTACATGTGGGGCTAGGGACTTTTGCTCCAATAACTGAAGCGAATATCAAAAGCAAAAAACTTCATGAAGAATATTACGAAATCGACGACTCAGCTTTTCAATTGATTAATCGATTGAAAAAAGACGGAAGGAAATTAATCGCAGTCGGAACGACGGTGGTTCGGACTTTAGAGTCAATCGCTCGGCAACGTGTTTTTTCGTCGACTTCACCCCAATGGGGCCCCAAGTCATTGACTCAAAAACAGTTGCCTTCGCTTGGGAAAACCGATCTTTTTATTTTCCCTCCCCATGATTTTAATATGGTTGATATTATGGTCACTAATTTTCACCTTCCGAAATCTTCTCTTATGATGCTGGTTGAAGCATTTTTACAATTTAAAGGAGCTACCCAGCCTTCGCCAAGGCTACGGCGGGCGAAGAAAAGAAGTCTCGTTGAGCTATATAATGTAGCCATTAAAAATAATTTCCGCTTTTATTCTTTCGGTGATGTGATGCTCATATTATGAATAATTTTTTTGAAGTTCTACATAATCCCAAGAAATCTAAAGCCAGGTTGGGGGAAATAAAGACGGATCATGGAGTGATAAAGACGCCGGCATTCGTACCGGTGGGAACCAAGGGGACGATTAAGGCTTTAACTCCGCGCCTTGTGAAAGATATTGGCGTACAAGTCGCCTTCGTTAATACTTATCATTTAGTGACTCATCCTGGGACTGAAATAATCGGAAAAGCGGGAGGAATTCATAAATATTCAGGATTAAATATTCCATTAATGAGTGATTCTGGTGGATTCCAAGTTTTTTCTCTAGCAAGAGAAGAGAAAACTCGACACCGTGTTTTGTCGACCGCCTCACCCCAAGGGGGACCCAGGCGATTGTCTCAAAAACAGATGTCTTCGTTTTCTGAATCTAGTCGGAAAAAAGCCGATGTAAGGAATGAAGAAAAACCTTCACTGGTTAAAATTTCGGAGGATGGGGTAAAATTCCGGTCGACATTTGATGGAAAATTAATCGAATTTACACCGGAAAAATCGATAGAGTTTCAAAAGCAAATCGGCGCCGATATCAACATGGCATTTGATGAATGTATCACATATGGGTCAGGCTATAAGTACTCGAAAGAGGCGACTGAGAGAACGCACAGATGGCTAGGGAGATGCATGAGCCAAGTCAAAAGTCAAAAGTCAAAAGTCAAAAGTGAAATTCAAAATTCAAAATTTAAAACTGAAAATTGTAAATTGAAAATTCATCAATATTTATATGGTGTTATTCAAGGCGGGACTTATGAAGATTTAAGGAAGAAATCGGCAGAATACGTGGTTGGGAAGGACACTCCAGGAGTGGCTGTAGGGGGAGTGTCGGTCGGAGAGACAAAGCGAGAAATGCGTGACCAGGTCCGATGGGTTTCAGACTATCTGCCAAGCGATCGGCCGGTTCACTTACTTGGTGTTGGGCAGATGGACGACATAATCGACCTAGTGAAATATGGGATTGATACTTTTGACTGTGTTGAACCGACGAGGCTCGCCCGGATGGGAACGCTATACAAAATATCAAATATCAAATATCAAATATCAAATAAATCTCAAACAACAAATAACAAATTTAAAAATGGAGAGATAGACATTACAAGAGGAATTTATAAAAATAACTTAGAGAAGGTGGATGCGGATTGTGATTGTTATGTTTGCCAAAACTTCACAAAATCTTACCTTCATCATCTTTTTAAACAGCACGAAATCCTCGGCTATACCCTGGCAACTTTTCATAATCTGTGGGTGATGGAGAAGTTGTTTAAGGGGATAAGGAAAGCGATCGGAAATGATGTAATATAATACATATTGACATTTAATATTATTTGTCATACAATGGATTTGTGAAATACTTTGATTGGAGTAAGGAAAAGAATGAGAAGCTGAAAAAAGAACGGGGGATAAATTTTAATGACATCGTTTCGATCTTAAATAATAAACAGTTTTTGGATGTAATAACAATCATTCCCAGCAGGCAAGCAACAAAAAGATATTTACCAAAAAAATAATTATAAATTTTACATTTTTTTATGAAAAGCTATAAATTGGACAAAGAGGAAGAACAAATATTGAAAGATATCGAGGCGGGAAAATACAAAAGTGTCTCTAACCTTCGGGAAGAGATGAAAAAAGCCCGTGAAGCGGCTCAAAATACTTTAAATAAGACGAAAAACATCAATATTCGTCTGACGGTCAAAGATATTAACGATGTTAAAACCAAGGCGATGGAAGCGGGGCTACCTTACCAAACATTGATTGCAGCACTAATCCGCCAGTATGCGTCAGGAAAGCTCCAAATTAGCATTTGAATAATTTGTGGGTGATGGAGAAGTTGTTTGAAAGAATGAGAGAATTAATAATCAATAATATAATTCAGACTGCAAAGTTAGGTATTTCAATTATTTCCCTAGTTTTATCATTAATAATGGCAGGAATGGGAGCTAATAAACCACTCCTTACGAGTTCCTGGATTCGTCGATCACCAAGAATATCTCCATAATATTCTCTATTAATTCCTCTTATTCTTTCCATACTCTCTTGTTGAATATTTCCGGAGACGGACTTAACAATAAATAAAACATAAGGAGGCGTGCTTTTAGAATATTTTTGCATTAATTTTGTTTGATCAATAATATGATCAACAGCGTCTTCATGACTTAATGGTCCGGCGCCAAAAACTTGAGAATCTACCATAAATTGTCCGATATTTGGACCATCTTGAGTAATAGACTGAAAATCCTCCGCGTGATATGCGTTGGGATGATCGAGTTGCTCATATATACCGGTAAGATATTGAAAGACTACCGTTCTCGCTAAAAAATATCTTAGGGCCTTTTTTTGATTAATATTGAGATCAGAATAATTATTTTTGATATATTCATCAGTTATTCCAGTAAATTCTTTTAGTTCAAATAAAGTCGGAATGGTTTCTGCTATAAATGCCTCTAAATTATATGCATATTTAGGATTTGTATAAAATTCTTTTAACACGCCTGGAAAAAGAGCATCGTCTCTTCTGCTAGATAACAAATCAAAGAGCTTAGGAGCAATTTTTTTTGTTAATTCCGTAGTTGAATATTGGCTCTTTTTACCATATCCGAGAATAACCCCCATATTATCAGTGTCATATACGGCAGTAATAGCAACTCTATCAAGTTTAGGTTTTTTTGCCTTCTCACGAACCTTATTGAAAAGGTTTTTTATCAGTTTGGCGCTTTTTTCATGAATTCTTAGATTGTTTTTAACAAGGTCAACATCATCTGGGATGTTATATTTACCTTTTAAACCAAGCATTGCTCCACAACCATGTTCTTTATCGTGAAGACTTGTATGTGCAAATAGAATTTCTAATAAATCTCCTTCTTCTGCCTTTTTTTTAATGGCCTCTGTCAATCTTCCAGATCTTATTTCATTTCGCCCATCAATAGGAGAATTGCTAATTTCAATAAGCCCAGCCTTTGCTTCATGGGCCTTAATTAACCTTCCGGCTATAAATGGGATTATCAGCCTTCCATCAATACAAATACTAATTCCTAAAGAGCATGGCCCTCTTAAATCTTTTTCTCGGGTAATTATATTATCAAATTCAGGGTCAGAATATTGCGCGGCCTGATCGTTGTTCCTTGCGATGATTTCCAACGCAGTCCCAAAAACTCTTTCTCTGATAATTCCACGGTCTTTTCTTAATTGTAGGTTCAAAGGAAGCCTCTCATAAAAATCTCCCAAATAATTTCTTAAACCAATAACCAGTCCCATTTCTTTCTCAGTTATAGATTCGATATTGAGAGGTTTTAACTCAAATGCCATATAGTTTAATTATAGCATTTTCAAAATATATTATAGGCCTTATTGAAGGTTTTGAAGTCAATTTCGGTTTTTCCCTCAAGTTGAACTTTAGTGACTAGAAGTTGGTGACTGGTGGATAGTGACATACCGGTTATTTTTAGGCGTTTGCCGTTAGGGAGAATTGTCCAGACTCCTGGCCAAGGATATAAACCTCGAAACAAATCATATAATTGTTTCGAGGAATTTTCAATTTTCAATCCTTCGACTCCGCTCAGGACAAGCTTTAAATTTTCAATTGAGATAAATCCGTCTTGTTTAGTAAGTTTTTTTGTGTAAGTGGCGTCGGCGTGATTTTGCTCAACAGACATAAAAACGGGGCCTGTTTCTTGTCTTTTCCCGCCGGTGCTCGCTTCGGACAAAATTTTTTGTTTTATCACTTTTTTGAACATTTCAAACCCTAGATCGGTTAATTTATTTTCTAAATCAGTCCTATAATCCGTATCTAGGATAGTATAACTATCTTGATCGATAATGGGTCCATGGTCTATCTTCTCGTCCATTTTAATAATGGTTACTCCGGTCTTTTTGTCACCATTTATGAGTGAAGTCGCCATTGGCGAAGTTCCACGATATTTTGGGAGAAGGGAAGGGTGAATACACCAAAATCCATATTTCGGAAGGTTTAAAAATTCTTTGGGGATGATTGCGCCATAGGCATAAACGAGACATAAATCAAAATTTTCAATTTTCAATTTGAAATTTTCATTGAAATTAAATTTATCAATTTTCAAACATTCAATATTATATTTATTTGCAGAATTACTAGTAGGGGTGGGGGTGAGGATTTGTTTGCGACCGGATTTTTGATCCGGCTGAGTAACCACAAATTTAACCTCAAGGATTTTTTTTAAGTCATTATCAAGAAGAATCTTTTCCAAAAAGTCAGCTGAAAAATACGAAGACCCAAAGAAGACAATTTTTAGTTGATTCATACTTAGCGAGTGATGGTGCTATCTTTTAATAATTTCAAAAAGTATTACCGGGGTATTAGTTGACTCTTTTACTTCAAGGTTGCTAGGGTAGGTGAATCGCAGGCCCCATTTTTTACTTTTGTATTCCTTGTAGGAAATCGGCGTTGGAGTCGGTGGGGCACTGGTTGGAGTAATACTCAAAACATAATCTATCACCTTGTTAGTTTTTTCAACCTTTTGTCCAGAACGGAAACCCAAAATATATACCAGGGCTAAAACCAAAAGAAAGATAAAAATGTAAGAAGCCTTTTTCATTATGAGAATTATACTATAATAGATTCATGATTCTCCAAGCACTTAAAAAAATATTAATATCATGCTTTCTTATTATTATCTCAACTTTTTTTTTATTGACTCTTAATGCCCAAGGCGTGCCTCCTATAATGGAGCAGCTGTCGGGAGCAGAGGTATTAATGGATCCCGGGGTGGGGACGGTCTGCTTTAATGCCAAAAGAACCGATTTAGTAGCTGGTCAATTATCTAGCAAAGCAGATACGATTGAAACTGTAGAAATTACTGGCCATTGTCCATTCAGTAGTGGATGCGATCTATTGAGGGTTCATGGAGGTGGGGCTTTAAATTACGTATTAACTGGGGCACCGGAAACACCAACAGAGGGAGATTTTCATTTATTGGAAGAATATTCACCGTTACCGGGTGGCCCCGGACCTGAAGGGGATGTAAATATATCAATTACAGAAGAAGGATTAGATAGTCATAAACTTTATTTTTATTATGGCCGGGGAACTCCAAATCCAACGTCGATTCCAACTGAGGAGTCGGGAGCGGACGGAATAACAGGATTTGCCAATAGCCAACAACTTGGAACAATTAATCAGTTTAGTTTCGAAGCGACCCCACCTCCCGGCGGGACTCAGCAAAGCTGTACTTTTATCGCTTGGGATCCGTATGGTCGGGTATTTGATTCAGCCTCACTTGAGCCGATACCCAATGTCAAAGTTACACTTATTGATGATTCTACCAAAAAGCCCGCCATAATGAAGTTTGAAAAGAATAATGACACGACGATGGCCGATGGGCTTTTTAATATTCTTGTAGAAAATGAAGGGATATACAGTCTTAATCTCGATCCGATTTCAACCCATCAATTTATAAAAAATCCTAGTTTAAATCAAAACTATTCAAAAATCTTTTATGATCTTTATTATCCAGGTGGTACTTTTGTCGAGAAGCAAGGTATTCCCACTCATCACGACATCGCTCTTCAACCAATTGGTAGTCCCTATATTGCTCCAAAAGTTGAAATTATGAAAATTGAAGAGGCGATGAATATGAAAGAGACATCGCTATTTAAAGGAAGAGTTTCCCATCCATTTGCAAAAGTTTGCCTGGTTGGCGAGGTAACCAATAAAGAATATGGATGTACTCCAAATTCCGATAAATTTGGTATTTATCAAATCGTTTTAAGAAATTCTGAAATCCCGTCAGACGAAAGACTAATTCCCGTCGGACACAAGGTTGATTACGGGACAGTCAACATTACTCAAAAAATCCAACAAACAATTAAAATAGATTCTTTGACAGACTCAAAAACAATAGAAGAAAAAAAGTCCCCAGGCTATGAGCCGGTCTTTAGTCATGTGGAAGGATATAGTTATAACGATAAAGGGATTGTTATCCCGAAGGCGAAAATTGATGTAATTTTAAAATCGAATAACAAAATTGTTTATACGTCCTATGCAGATGATAGTGGGTTTTTTACAATTTATTCAAAAAACCTTCCCATCTTTGAATATTATCTCCAAATAGTTCCGCCTGGCGCAACAAGTGCAATTCATATGACAACAACCGAGTTTGCAAAATCAAATAAGACTTATATTGCTTCAGAAAAGTTAAACCTTTTAACAGCAAAGAAAAACAATCAATCAATTATTAATCCGGTTACTGGGAGCTTAAATAACTCTGTCAAAGATAATAATCCAAGTGGAAATGTTGATTCAAAACAAATAATGCCTATAGCTAAAAATAATTTTAACTTGAATTTTTTATTAATCTTGATATTTATTGTTATGCTGCTCTTTATTACCTTGGGAGTTGTGTTTTATATAAAAAAATCTCGTTAGTTGACAGGCAAAACAAACCCTGTCATAATCATTCTATGAAGAAGATGTTTTTTTCATTTTTATTTGTGCTTACGTTTTTATTTATCTCACCTTTGTTAATCAGTGCTCTGCAGACCGATGACCCAAGTTCGATTATGGATCAAGGATCAACCCGCACCTGTCTTCATGTTAAGTCAGCTGGTCAGATAAGTCAGCCGAATAAAAATAAAATGCTAGCATACGCAACTCTTAATTTAGATGGTCAATGTATTTCTTCAACCAGCTGTGAGATATGGCTACATAATAGCGGTAATTCAAACATTGAAACAAACGAAGCAATGTTAAAGAAATGTAAAAATGGAGGAACACAAAATTTTTGTAATAAAACTGATGAAATTGAAGAAGAAATTCAATCAGATATTAATATAGATCCGAAATGGACTCAGATAACAAATTTTACTATATTATCATCAAAACCAGGACATACGAGTATTGCCTTAGGTAATGGCGAGGAAGCTGTTTTAGGTGTGGAGACTTCAGCAACTCAGGGAAGCGACGGAACCGTCCCTCCTGGAGAAGTGGATATTTCTGTTACCGATAAATATGCTGCTCATGTTGACTGGAGCTATTATGCCGTTGGCGATGGCCAAATGCTATCTACCGAAATGGGAGCGGGAGGCGCAATACCAATTGATGATCAAAACAAAACTCCACAAATAGGATCTTTTGATGATCCGGTCCCAACAATTGATATTAACCAAGAAGGGCTAAAGGAAGATTGTGTTACTTTTTATTGGGATCCATACGGCCGGGTTTTTGATTCCCCATCTCTCGAGCCAATGTCAGGGATTAAAGTGACACTGCTTGATGATGTAGGACTTCCAGCCGTAATTGATGGGCCATTTAAAAACAATGACATCACTAAACTTGATAATGGAGTTTATAATATTTTGGTTTCCAAAGAAGCAGATTACCAACTTGCAGTCGATGCGCCTACAACCCATTTATTCACAAGAGAGGTAAATATCCACCCTAATTATTCTGGTATATACTCTAATATTTATCTTCCCGGGGACATTTTCCATGAAGCTCCAATTCCAGTTGATGCCCCAAAGTCAGCTGATATGGGTGGTTTTATTAATTTCAAGGGAAGGGTGACATTTCCTAAAGCTAAGATTTGCCTGGTCGGGAAAGAGTCGAAGAGGATCTTTGGCAACTGTGTGAATGCTGATAAATACGGAAACTTTGCAATCAACATTGATAAAAATAAATCTCCGCAAGAATATCTTTATATTATTACGGAAAAAGTCAACCTTACTCAACCGATATTAAAATCTAATAGTATTGATCTATCGAATGTTAATTTTGAAGATGAGAATTTAACAGGTTACGAACCGATTTTAAACTATGTTGAGGGCTTCGCATACAGTGAGGAAGGGCAACCAGTCCCAAGTGCCAAAGTGACGGTAAAACTTAAAGATGGAGATAAATCTTTTTACACAACGACAGCTGATGCAACTGGGTACTTTACAATTTATGGTAAAAACCTACCATTTCCCGAGTACTACTTTGAAGTTGATGATAATAAAGGTAGTCCACCTGTAGTTTTAACTACTTCAGAATTTGTGAAAATAAATAAGTCATTTTTAGTAAACCAAAGTCTTAATTTAATGAATTCGACGAAAAATAATCAACCAATCATTAATCCGGCAACAGGAGAATTAAACCAGATTGTCAGAACAAATAATAAGCCTTTAAAATCGGCTAAAATCGTACCGAATTTAAATTTTTTAATTACAGGTGTGATCATAATTTTATTGCTGGTTGCGCTTGTTGCAATTGTGGTTTATATTTCCAAAAGGCGAGTTGACAAATAGAATATCGGTCGATATACTATCACTAGATCCTCCTAATTGAGGAATAAAGGATTGAAACTTTTTCTCTACAAAATAAGCAATCAAGGGTAATCCCGCCTCGGCGGGAAATGAGGCAGCTTCTTGACTACCCGTGGGTATGTGAAGAGTGCTTCCCCTTTTTACTTTCAGGGAAAAAGTAACTTAACCTCATACTTGGAGGATCATTATTTCCTATTCAGCTTCATGAGGTTTTAGCTACAAAAAAATAATCTATGATTTTGTATTTAATATAAGTTTTTAAATTCTATGGTAAAGGACAAAAAGGATTCCGAGAAGATTGACGTCACCTCTCTTATTGAAAAAATTGAGAGCAAGCCGATCATGCCGGCCAATGCGTCAGAGCTAGTTGGTAGCGCAGAAGTAAAGACTTCTATAATTGAAAAACCAAGTGCACCTGCTCCCCTTGAGGAGAGATTAAAAGAGGATTTAAAGATAAGTTATACGGCCAAAGGAGTACTTGATATAACATATGGAGGATATGGATTTTTGAGACAAGACTATGTATTGTCCCCTGACCGTGATATCTATGTTTCAACTTCCCAAATAAGACGATTTTGGCTTAGACGGGGAGATGAAGTCGAAGGATTGGCCAGACCTCCAAAAGAAGGGGAACGATTCCACTCGTTACTTTTAATTAAAAAAATTAATGGGTCAGAAATGACTGAAGAGCAGTCTTCAAAAAGAAATGACTTCGACAAATTAACATCTCTTCATCCAAATAAGATAATTAGACTTGAGACAGATAAAGATACTCTGTCAACAAGGATCATAGATTTAGTTGCTCCAATCGGCTTTGGTCAGCGAGCGCTTATTGTCTCTCAACCTAAAGCAGGGAAGACGACTTTCCTAAAGGAAATCGCTGAAGCAATCGCCAAAAATCATCCGGAAGCGTACCTTATGGCAATCTTAATCGGCGAGAGACCTGAGGAGGTAACTGAAATAAAAAGATTTATCAAGGGAGAGGTGGCCGCTTCAAACTTTGATGAATCACCACGCCAACAGATAAAAGTAGCTAATTTGGCGCTAGACCGCGCTAAAAGGTTAGTTGAAGTCGGAAAGCACGTCATTATATTACTTGACTCAGTGACAAGGCTTGCCCGAGCTTTAAATTTATCAGTCACAAATACTGGGCGAAGCTTATCTGGCGGATTTGATCCATCGGCTCTTTACCCAGCCAAAAAGTTCTTAGGTGCAGCCCGGAATTGCGAAGAAGGCGGAAGCTTAACAATTATTGGCACGGCTCTTGTTGGGACAGAGTCGAGGATGGATGATTTGATTTATGAAGAATTAAAGGGAACTGGAAATTTAGAAATACATCTTGATCGGGAGCTTGCAAATAAGAGAATTTTTCCGGCAATTGATGTTGAAAAATCCGGCACCCGCCATGAAGAATTGCTTTTTGATAAGGCGACTCTAAACAAAGTTAATACTTTAAGAAGAATGTTGGGTCTCCTTCATGGAGAAGAGAGATTGACGCTCCTTATAGAAAAGCTTATGAAGACAAAGAATAATGAAGAATTTCTTGAATCTCTAAGTAAAGGAGCCTAATTCCCCCCAACCCATTTTTTATTCTTTCTTGACAACTGTTATGTTGATTATTAGACAAAAATCCTTTGTCAGAAGAATTAAATGTCAAAAAACTTGCTTCAACCAAAAGAAGTTTTCGCTTGCGGATAGGTAATTTTAGAGTAATTTTTGAGGTTGATTTTGAAAACAAAATTATCTACATTCACGAAGTTGGTTTTCGAGGAAGTATCTATCAATAATCTGATAGAATAAAATTAATTGATCCAATTCAACCCCCAACCCAAGAACCTGTTCAAAGTTCACCTGAAATTAATGTTCCACAAAGTAAACCAAACTATTTGATAGTAATTATTTTTTTAGTT
>Ga0075669_103_pt1 | contig 14432 bp, 15 predicted proteins | sample RifGroA2_FD_68413 | JGI IMG/M metagenome (GOLD analysis project Ga0075669, IMG submission 68413) | Microgenomates (Roizmanbacteria) bacterium GW2011_GWA2_35_8
GGTTGACAAGCCTCACCCCTATGGTGGAGAAAATTGGAATGAAGAAAGGGTAAGGCAAGAGTTAAAAAATAATGGAATAAATCCTTTCAGCAACGTCTACGATATCTCTATTAGTGCCGACTTTAATTCTGGTAAAACAAATTCTATAAGTTTATCTGGTGACGGAAAATCAGAATCATTTAGCGGTGATGAATTTAAGAATTGGTTCAATCTTCGGGCGCCAGGGAATATACAAATAGTTGGCCCTCTTTTTAATGTAGAGAAAAGATAGTTATTTTTTATTTTTTGGTGAAAGATCAAGTTTTTGAAAATATCCCTTCTTGTAAAGCATGGCAATAATTGCATAGACTGCGATGTCATACCAACTATCTTCAACATTTTCATTTATAGGCTTTTTATTTGAGGTAATAAGATTTTTTAAACGGCTGACTTTTTCATTAATGCGAAAAGCTATTCCTAACTCTCCAATTTCCAAAATATTTTCTTTTCCATAATCCTTATGTTTCTTAATAAATATTTCTAAGAGCTTTTTACAAATCATTTCGAAAGAATCATCAAGAAACTTTGGGGGACTCATATATTGGTTATTAAATTCTAAATCCTAAATTCGAAATTCCAAATAAACCTCAAATCCTAAACTCTAAACAGTTTAATACTAGTGGCTTAGAATTTATTTGGATCTTAGAACTTTGCACTTAGTATTTCTTTTAAAATACGCTTGGTATATTATATATTGTTATTCTCTAATTTTTCAAGTATTATATTTTTTATATGAAACTTCTCTTGAACGCGTTATTGTCTTTATTGGCATTTTTATTTTTAATTATTATTCCTGTAAATGCTCTAACATTCGATTTGATTGCTCCATCAGGGCAGTTGCAAAGGGGGCAAGATGTAGTATTTACAATAAATATTGATACCGAAGGAAAATCGCTAACCTCAACCTCAATTGGTATGACTTATCAAACAAACGATCTTGAGTATGTCTCAACTGTCCCAGGTAATACTTTTACAACTATAACTACGGACGCTCAAGAGGGTGGAAAACTAATAATTTCCGGTTCATCAACGGATGGTTATTCAGGATTAGGAAGCTACGCGGTTGTGACGTTTAAATTAATAGCAACAGCGCCCGGATCATCACAGCTCTGCGCCCTTTTTAATCCGGCGACCTCACCTACCCCGACTCCAAACCCCTCATCACCACCAGTACCCACATCATTAGCGCCCACATCACCACCAGCCCCAACCTCTTTACCACGGACAGGCTCTTTCGTGGAGACTATAAAAAACACATCCCTTGGATTGGTATTTTTTGGCTTTGCCGCAGTCGGCTTTTTGGTATTTAAAAAAATATGAAAAGGTTTTTATCTTCTTTAGCCCTTATTCTATTGGCCTGCTTTTTTTTGGCAGGATATATATCTGCACAAGAAGCCCCGAATGATAGCCCATTTAATATCACTCCTCCAATATGCGGATGTCCGGCCGAAATAAATACAATTTATGAAAAAGCTGGCGGGAAAGAACAATGCGTGTCAGACATTGATGTTTTTAAATCGAATCCGGCAACAAACCATTTATGGATAGAGGATCAAGAGGTAACAGCACAAGGCAAGGCTAATGATCGCGCAAGACAGTTTATCTTTTGGGTGATGACTCATAATGCGATTGATAATCACCCTGTTTTATTTAAAATTTGGGGAACGGTGCGAAATCTTGCATATTTCTTTACGATTTTGTCTGCAGCATTACTTGGACTAGGCTTTATTATCGGCCAACGAACAAACTTTGATACCGGCGTAAAGGTTTGGCCGGCAATTACAAAAATATTACTTGCTCTTCTTTATATTTCTTTTTCAGCAACTATTGTAATAACCGTTATTCAGCTTTCGGAGATATTTATGAAATTTTTTATAGAAAATCTTGGAGGTAGAGATTTGTTTAATATATATTTTTCAGGAATTAGTCAAGAAGGGAATTATCTTGATTTTGTTGGATGTCGCGATTTAAATATTCGGGTTCAAGAAGCGGCTAAAACAGAAATGACAATTCTCAAGTTAACCAATATTAGCTACTATCTTATGGGTGGAATGTTAATTTTAAGAAAAATTATTTTATGGTTTCTGTTGTTTTTATCACCGCTTTTAGCAATTGTTATGCTTTTTTCTTTTATCAAAAATGTCGGCTGGATTTGGATAGGGGTGTTTTTTCAATGGGTTTTTTATGGACCGCTTTTGGCTTTATTTTTGGGAGCAACTGCCACTATTTGGAAATCGGGAATTCCTTTTGTCTTTGATTTTTCTAGGGCTGGCACCGCCCAAGGATATATTTATCCGACTGCGATTAAATTAACGTATGGTGGCCCCGCCCAGAATATTGGGCCCCTAAATAATGGTAATTACGTTGACACCTTTGTCGAGTATATAATCACCCTGATAATGTTGTGGACGGTAACAATATTTCCCTGGTTTTTATTGAGAATTTTTAGAGACTATTGTTGTGATGGAATTAATGCCATAAAAAATATGTTACTTGGGGCCATTAACCAACAAAGAGGTCCGGGCCCGACACCTTCACCAGTTGCTCCAATTTTAAACACACCTTTTAGTAATGCCTTACAAATGCCGCGGGAAACGACGACTAGTGTAAGAACGAGAATTGAAACCGTTGAAGAAATTAAAAAAGCAAAAACAGAGGAAATTGTAAAATCTCTTAACATTCAGGCCTCAAAAATTACAGACGTTGCTCATTTTGAAACAAATAAGACAACGACAGAAACAGTGACAAAAAATATTAATTTCCTAAAAAACCCAACTCAAGCATCAACACCAATAGAAAGGCTAAAATATATGAATATTAGATCAGAGCTTGCTAATCGTGCGTCAAAATCCGATACCGTTGCCCAACATGTAATAAATAGCATGCTTTTCTCAAAGCAACAGCAGTTTACACAAAGGCAAACGATAATAAAATCATTACCAAAGGCAACGACAATTACCAATGCAATTTCGATAAAAGTCAACCTACCAAGCGATAAAGTAAAGTTAGTTTCATCGTCAGTAATTGATTATGGGACTTCTGACCCAAAAATCGCAGCAGACATAGCGGCAACTACTAATTTATCAGCGGAAAAGGTAAGGGCGGTTATAACTCAACTTCATGAAAAGATAAACGAGCCGGCTCCTCAGATGCTGCAAAAAATTAGTGACAGCGCTAAGGTAGAAAAAGAAAAAGTAGCCCAAGTAATTGCAGAGTTTTCAAAAGCGGTATCCGCAAATACAAAAATTGCTGAAGAGGTGGCCCAAAAACAAAACATTGATACAGCCGACGTCAAGAAAGTCATCACCGCTCAAGCCCCAATACTTGCAGATTCTGATAAAAATATCGAACAATCGGTTTCAGTATCACCACTTGTTTCGCTAGATGAATATGAGCAGGTGAAAAAAATGTGGAGAGAAACTTATGAGAAAGGTGAAATTCCATTGACTGAAAATGTCAGAACCAGAGAGGAGTGGGTCGATCAAGACGTTGTCCTTATTACAAACACATTAAACAAGCTACTTTCCGATGATGAATCTCTAAAGAACCAAGCACTGGATGAGGTCGGCTTCATATTACCTATATTTTTAGTAAACAACTTATCGGGTGAGCAATTAGTCACATATTTGAAGGCAAAAATAGAAGCAGCGAAACAAGTCTCAGAGCTGCAACAAAAAGAAAAAGAAATAACCGAAAAATTAAAAGCAAAAACAGAAAAAGTAGATATAGCACGACCTAAAAAGAAAGAGGCCGAAAAGACGACGGAAATGAAAAGAGAGCTCAAGATAGACCAATAATCAAATAAACAAATAAGTAAATATTACAAATGAAATACAGATATATTTAAGAATGACAGGTTAACAATTTAATTATTTGTTTATTTGTAATATTTGTTTATTAAACCTCGTCAAAGCCTCGGCCCCTTTTTCTTTTATAAGTAACGTATCTTCTATCCTCATCCCCCACTTTCCTTCAAAATATACCCCTGGTTCAATGGTGATAATTTGGTTGGATTCAATCTTATCCTCAGAGTTAACCGAAATTTTAGGGTGCTCGTGGATTTCAAGACCGACACCGTGACCTGTTGAATGATTGAAGTTAGGCAAACCTTGCTCTATATTTTTACTTCGACAAAACTTATCAACGTCCTTAAAATAGATATGAGACGATCGCATTGTATCTAATAATTTTACTGTCCCCTCTTGAGACTGAAGTAACTTATTGTAAACATTGATAATTTCTTGATTAACATTTCCAACAAAAACCATTCGGGTTATATCTGACAAATAATTTTGGTATTTAGCGCCAAAATCAATTAAGATGACGGAGCCGCTCTCTACGGCTTGGTCATTTCCATCACGGGTGTCATAGTGTGGTAAGGCGGAATTTTTATCAAGCGCAACGATTGGATAAAATGCTAAATCGTGACCATTTTGTTTTAGCCAAAATTCAATTTTAAAAGCAATTTCTTTTTCAGTCGATCCTATTTTAATGGTTTTAATTACTTCTTCAAGACATTGGTCGGCAATTCCACAGGCGACCTTTATTTTACTAATTTCATCATTTTCTTTAATCTCTCGTAGTTTTATTATCAATTTTTCGGTAGGAATGAAGCGAGTTTCTTTAATATGTTTAATAAAATGCTGAAATTCAATAAGCCTTAAATCATTTGCCTCAACTCCGCATACTTTTATATTTTCTTCAATAAATATTTCCTGTAGATGTCGAATTAATCCGTTTTTCGGTGTTAAAAGTTTTAATTTTTGAGCTTTGAGATTTGAACTTTGAGATTTAATATATCTATCATCTGTGAATAGATATATCTTTTTGGCCGTAACTAGCATCCATGCTTCTCTCTCGTTTTCAGTGAGAGTTTTAAAATCTGATAAATAAAAAATATTATAAAAATTCGATACTAAAAAAGCATCCATTTTAAGCTCAAGCAGCCTTTTTCTTAAAATATCAATCCGACGATTGCTCATTAGACTTTTATTATACCAATATGATATAGTTAATAACTATTACACTAATAGTATTAGTTATATGTTACCAACATTTGTAATTTCATTTAGAGAATTTTTAGAAGTGTTTCTTATTATTGGAGTTTTTTTGGGAATTTCAAGGAAATTAAAATTAAAAAAAGAAATTGAAATAATATTTGCAGCCGTATCAGGGATAGTAGTCTCCATATTATTATCAGTCGTCTCATTTTCTGTAGGAAGTAAAGCAAGGGTCATGCTTAATGAAAAAAATGTGGATATTTTAGAAGCCTACTTAATGATATTCTCCGGAATTTTTATCGTCTATATTGTACTATCACTTCACCGTTTTTTTGCTTTAAACAGATCAAAAGACGTAATAGGGTCTCATAAAAAACTTCAGGCAGGGATTTTTGATCTATCACTATTTCTGACAATTATGTTTCTTGTTATAAGAGAGGGGTTTGAAATCGCCCTTTTTACTGCAACCACCTCTCTCTTCTCAACATTTACAGGAAATTTAAGTGGATTATTATTAGGATTTATATCTTCATTTACAGTCGGAATTTTGACATATTTTACCTTTCTGAAGTTTTCTATTAACAAGATATACAAATTGACAGAATATTTTATAGTCCTAATCGGCGCGGCCTTTGCTAAAAACGGTCTTGTAGAGTTAGCAGAAATTTATTTAAAAGTAAATTTAAAAAACATTCTCCCAATTACTTTAAATTTTTTGCCGGAAAATAATACCTTTTTTGGCCATATGTTAAACAGCTTTTTTGGGATTGAAAAAAACTTTAGTTTGCCAATGTTGTTGGTCCTAATCGGGTACATCTTTTTCGTGTATTTTATATTTTTCAAAAAGTCGGTAAAAAAAGGTATAATTAACGGTTAATGGATGATAAAAAATATATTCAGTCAGTCGTATCCTCATCAAGACCAAAAAAATACCCTCAAAATAAAATACTTCTTGATAAAAAAAACCTCGAAAAAGCGCTTCAATTAAAGGGTCTAAAAATACAACTAAAAGAAAGCTTAAAGGGAGGATTTATTTCCCAAGTATACTCAGCTAACCTTGATGGAAAAGATGTCGTTGTTAAGCATACTTCAGGCTCAATCCCCTCCGACCCAACAGAGATGTATTTAGATAAAAAATCTCACAATGTTGATTGCCAGGTATTAAAAAATCTCCAAAGTAATCACAAAATTAAAGTCCCGAAACTACTCTATGATTTTCCAAATATTACGACTTCAGTCATGGAGAATCTTTATTCACAAGGATTTAAGTTAATGCAAAATAAAATATTTGACAAAAACCTCCCAATAAATGCCGCTGAGAGAGTTGGTAGAATGATCGGAAACCTAATTATCGAATCAAGGACTTGGAAAAAATTTTCAGTTGTTCAGACTGCAATAATGAGTATTTATGAAAGAGGATTAGAATTACGTCAATCATACCCAAACTCTCAAAAAGAATATTTAGAATTGGAAAAAAAATATGTTGAAAATAATAAGTTTTGGTCTTGGCCAGATTGTCACCCAAAAAATATTTTTGTAAATAAAAAAGGAGAGGTTGCCTTTATTGACTTCGGTTATTCTCAATGGGGAGATCAAAGATTTGTTTTACCAAGTCATTTAGCCCACATTGTAATTTATTGTCTGGCCGGATACATTGGTTCCGACCTGGCAAAGGAATATATAGAGAAATGCGTTTCTGCTTATAGAGAAATAGAGCCTATTGACGAGCTTCTTTTTTGTCAATATTTAGCGATGGAAGTGTTTCATCGGGCTAATGGAAAGTGGATTACCGGAATTGATACAAAAAAACAAAAACTGGCTCTACTAAAATTTGGATATACGGTTTTTGATGAAAAAATATACATAATAAATAAACTTTTAAATCTTTTATGAAAGTAATAATAGTTTGTCAAAAGAGTGAATTTGATAAAAATAGTGTGAAAAAAATTGAAAGATTCGTGCCAGTAAAATGGTTTGACTCTGATAATATAGACATATCAAAAATATCAGAGCTTAAAGATAATGAGAAAAAAATATTAGCTTTATCACCTGTCCCATTTAATTGGGAATTACCAGAACAATTTTATTCATTACTTAATAATGTAAAATACATCTCTCTTGTTACTACAAGTTATGAATATTTAAATCTGGACTTATGCAAAAAATCTGGAATAAAAGTAACCAATGTTCCACATTATTCAACAGATGCAGTTGCCGAGCAGGCTGTCTTTATGACCTTTGCGTTATCAAAAAAATTTCCCGAGCAGATTAAAAATAAATATAAATATGAATTTAATGACAGAGTTTTAGGAGATAATTTAAAAGATAAAATAGTAGGATTAATAGGCTTGGGGGATATTGGAAAAAGAATTGCCGATATATTTAGTGGGATAGGGTTAAAAATTAGTTATTGGTCGAGAAATAAGAAAAATACTGATTTTGAATATAAAAATTTAGAAAAAATAATTTCAGAATCGGACATTGTCATACCATCGGTTGTATCAAACAAACAGACGTGGAATTTATTAAATAAAAAAAATTTAAAAAACTTAAAGAAAGGCGCATACTTTATTAGTTTGATTAACGAAAAAGTTTGGGATAAAAGATATCTGATCGAAAGGATTGAGCGAAAAGAACTAGGAGGGTTAGCTTTTGAGAGTAATAAGGAAAAAATGGAAAAAATGAAAGGAAATATATTAATCCTTGCCCCTTTAGCTTGGTATTCTAAGCAGTCTTTAAAGAATAATATTGACGTCTGGTCCGATACGATAATCTCCTGTATAAAAGAAAAGCCAATCAATTTAATCTGTTACTAATATGAACCTTTCACAAAAACAAAAAGGTATATTTGCATTAATAGGGCTTGCTTTTACTTATGCCTCTTTTGGTTTTTTCACGCGGTATTTATCAGTAAGTTTTGGATTTTTCCAACAGCTTTATCTTAGAATTTTAGCAGGTTTAATAATAGGTTTTTTAATTTTTGGTAAAAGCTTTAGTTTTTCAAAGCTCAAAAAAATTTCTATAAAAGAATGGGCCCTTTTAATTTTTAGAGCGGTCGCCTATTATTTACTAGGCGCGGCTTTATTTAATAAAGCAGTATTGCTGACAAAAATAAGCACAGTTGCTTTTATTGGATCAATACCTATGACAGCAATATTAGCGTTTTTAATACTGAAAGAAAAAATATCTTTGAAAAAGATATTGTACATCAGCTTGTCATTTGTAGGAGTATTTGTTATTTCAATAAAGAGTGTTTTTGATATTTTTTCATGGGGTCAAGGGGAGACGCTTGCCTTAATGTCTTGTTTTTTTGCTTCTTTAAGTATTGTATTTAGAAAATATCATACAAAATTATTAAGCAATGTTGAAATAACTCAGATACAACTGTTCTTTGCATTTATTTTTATATTAATTGCCTCTTTTTTAACAAATGAAGGGTTACCAATAAACAACTGGAGCGGAATCATATTACTTATTATTTTATTAGCGGGGTTAACTAATGTTTTGATGATATTTTTTACAAACTATGGATTTGATCACGTAAAAACTTCAATCGCAAGCAATATTTTGACCTTAGAAATGTTTTTTGCCGTTTTAATTGGTCTGCTGTTCTTTCAGGAAATTCCTACATTTAAAGAAATATTTGGTGGTGCCTTAATTTTATTTAGTGTAATTCAGATGAATAAGTTAGAATAATATCATGGATATTTATATATATTTTCCAAAAAGATTTTTTACTGAGGAGCAGTTAAATAAATTTAAAGGTCACAATCTATACTTTTCATCAATAAAAAACACTGAATTAAGTGATAACAAGCGTTTTTTTCAAAAGGACCCTTTTATCTTAGCAGTTGACCCTACATATTTAAAAGGAGTTTGGGAGGCTCTTCCGGCCGAGAAACTAAAAAAAATGACAGGGCTTAAAGCCTTATGTTTGACAACCACTTCCTATAGTTGGATTAACGGTAAAGAATTGGCTAAGTCGGGGGCAATCTTAACTAATACTCCCAATAAATGTACTGAAGCTGTTGCAGAATTTGCCGTATATATGATGTTTTCACTACTTCGTAAGCTTCCACTAATTGTAAAGAACAAATGGGAAATGGATTATGACAACTTTCCAAATGAAGAAACCACTGGTTTAACAGCGGGAATTTTAGGACTTGGAAAAATTGGGAAAAGAATCGCAGAAGTATGCAAAGCAATGGGAATGAAAGTGGTTTACTGGAATAGGAGTAAAAAAGAAGCACCTTTTGAGCCACTAGATATTGATAGCTTTTTTGGAAAAACAGACGTTGTTTTTAATACACTAGCAACCTCTCCTGAACTTAGAGGATTTATAAATAAAAAACTAATATCAAAGCTTAAGCCTTCATCCCTTATTATTAGTACTTCAGACACTCATATATTTGACGAGCCCTTTATTCTTGAACAAGTTGAAAAAGGAAAGCTTGGCGGATTTGCTTTTGAAAGCTTTCCCAAAAAAATTTCTCATTATAAAGGTAATGTTATGGTTTTTCCGGAGCAAGCATATTTTACGACAGGCGCCTTAAAAAATACCGCCAGAATTGTGACAGAAACAATCCTATCGATACTTAAGGGCACACCTATTAATGTTGTAAATTAATTTTTATGAAAAAGGCTCTGATTTTACATGGTTGGTATAATAAGCCGGAAGATGTCTGGTATCCTTGGCTAAAAAAAGAATTGGAAAATAAAGGCTACAAAGTAACATCTCCTGAAATACCTACGTTTAATTTAAAATTTCCACAATTAAAAGAGTCGCTAGAATTTATTGAAAATAATTATTTACTTGACAAAGAGACTACTATTATTGGTCACAGCCTTGGTTGTTTACTGGCGATGAGATTGGCCGAAAAATATCAGTGCAAGAAAATGATACTTGTGGCGGGATGGGACTATGACGATCTGACACCCGAACATCAATCATTTTGGCCAAATAAAATAAATCATGAACAAATTAGAAAAAACGTTAAGAAAATATTCGTTGTTGCTTCTAATAATGATCCATATATTTCGCTTTATCATGTTCAAGAAATGACTAAAAGATTAAATGGAGAAATTATAGTTATAAAAAATGGTGGTCACTTCGCAAGTGAAGAAAAAACAAAATATATCAATCAATTAATGGATATTTTATAAGTTAAAATTAATTATGGGATTTAAAGTTGAATTTAACTCGATAATCAGGATTGATGCCCCAGATAATTTGGAAATAGACAAAGAATATGAATTTGAAAATGATGGAAGTCGAATATATTTTGACGATATTCCTATATGGCTAGTAAAAAAAGATTGGACAGCAGTTGCTGAGGTTAAAATAACCAAACAAAAAAGAAAAGAAGGTAAAATAGAAGCTGCATATAAGGTCCTTTATATCTATTCCTCAGAAGAATCAGAATTATTAACAAAAATCTTTAAAAGGATGTATGGTTGGTAGTTTATTATGCCATACAACTCAATCAACCTCGGAGGTTGACTTTCGGTTTGGCAGAATAGTCTAAAATTGATTAAAAATGAAAAAACTGAAGTTTAAAATATTTATTTACGGATTATTTACATTATTTGCAATACCTCTATTTTTTTTGTCATTCCAGTATTTTTCTCGAGCAGCTTCGGTTAAAGCTAATCTTATAATCAACACCTCTGATAGCAACATGATTGGCCCTTTTCCAAATCGCTGGAAAGCGCTTGCCCAAGGCGGAGAGGAGGCGGGAGTCCGGATGCTTGGGAATGTAATCCCTCAAGTCTCTGAGCTTTATCCAAAATATATAAGACTTGACCATATTTATGATTTTTATGATGTTGTCTCACGCGACTCATCAGGTAACTTAATTTTTAATTTCGACAAATTAGATATGACAGTTTGTGATATCTATGCTACCGGCGCGAAGACTTTTTTCTCTTTAGGCTATATGCCACCTACAATCGCTAAAGACGGATCGCTAATCGGTAGACCAAAAGACTGGAATGAATGGAGCCTATTAGTCCAAAAAACAATTGAAAGATATAGCGGTACATCAACAGTCCTACCATGCAACATGATCGATGAATGGAAAACAGATATCTATTATGAGGTCTGGAATGAGCCCGACCTTGAATCATTCGGTAAGTGGAGTAAGAGAGAATATTTTAATCTTTATTCATATTCCGTTAAAGGGGCCAACAATGTGACTAATGCCCATCCTTTCAAAATTGGCGGACCGGTTACAACCGCTCTTTATAAAAATTGGATTCACGAGTTTTTGAAATATGCTCACAAAAATAATTTAAGAGTTGATTTTATTAGTTGGCATCATTACTCAAAAAAAACAGATGATTATACCAAAGATATAATCAACCTAAATAAATGGTTATCTGAGTCACCAATCTATGATCAATATGAAAATATCCCAAAAGTCATTTCTGAGTGGGGATATGATTCGGAGAAAAACCCAATTGCCGACACCGAGGTTGGTGCCGCTCACACCTTAGCCTCGATTCGTAATTTTATAACAGCCAATATTGAAGCAGCCTTTTTATTTGAGATTAAGGATGGCCCAACTCTTTCTTGGGGAATTTTGGATTATAACGGAGGGAAGAAGTCCCGCTGGTATGCATTACAAATGTTAAATAATCTTGAGGGAAATCAGCTGATTGTAAATGGTGAGGGAACTTATGTGACGGCGCTTGCCAGCAAAAGTCAGGATAAAATAAGCGTAGTTATTACCAACTATGACCAAAACGGAAGAAATAATGAGATAGTCCCAGTTTCCTTTAAAGGATTATTGCCAGGGAAATATAATATTTCTAAAAAAAGCTTAAGTGGACAAAAAAATACCAGCTTAAATATAGAGGCGATAAACGGGGAAATAAATTTAACAGGTGATAAAGCAATCATCATGAGCCCTAACTCGATCATCGCCCTTGACCTTACTGCTTCTCAAAATACAGAGTGATAACAGAAGTAATAGTTTGGGTTCCCTGCTCAACCGTTGGTCCTCCTCCACCCCCTGCGCCTTCTGCAAACGAAGCTTTTGAGTAAACTGGATATATTTGTTGATTTGGAGAAGATTCAATGATGTTCACTATCTTGCCAAGCTTTATCCCTAAGTTGCTAGCCATTTTATTTGCTTGTTCTTTGGCATTATCAATTGCTTTGTCTCGGGCTTCTTCCCGATAGGTTTCCGGTTTATCAATTGAGAACCTAACTCCTTGAATTTGATTGGCCCCAGCACCTGTCACCGTCTCAATCACTTTTGAAACAATTTGAGCGTCTCTTACTTTTACTTGAATTGTAGCATTGCCATTATATCCATTTATGGAATTAACATTATTTTCATATTTATAATTTGGGTATACGGAGTAATTAGATGTTTTTATGTCCGCTTTTTCAATTCCCATATCTCTTAAGGCATTAATAATTTTATTATTAATTGAATTAACAGTCGTTTGGACTTCAGCGACTGTCCCGCGATTGTCAACCGTAATGCCAGCGTCAACATAAGCAGTGTCAGGGCTCACCTCGACCTTCCCTTCCCCAACGACGGCAAGCTCCGTTGACTTATTAGTCGTTGTGATTGTCAATGGGTAAGAGATATCAAATATTTTTATTATAAATAAAGAAATTACAATAACAGCGACGAACATAACAAAATTTAAAAGAAAATGCTTATCTTCCATATAAAGAAATCTTATCAAAATAATAGTTATAATATCAATATGATTTTTTCAAAAATTAAAATTCCAAATAAAGAAAATGAGCTACTTGATACATGGATTGAAGGAAATGGAAAATCGAAAGTTACAATAATTTTTGTCCATGGATTTGCGACCGATAAGCATGAGACAGGACGATACTTTGATGATGTCACCGTTGCTTTAAAAGAAAAATTTCGGATTATAAGATTTGATTTTTCCGGATGTGGGAATAGCGAGGGAAAGCTAGAAGACAAAAATTATTTAAAATGGGCAGAAGACCTAGACTCCGTTTTGACAAACATAGAAAATAATTATCCAGGAGGTATTTATATTTTGGCTCAATCAATGGGATGCTTTGTAACTACACTATTATCTCCATTGAATGTTAAAAAGACAGTCTTTATCGGACTTCCTAATTCAGATACAAAATATATAGGAGAACGACTAGTCTCGAGATTTATATCAAGACCCGGGGGAAAGCTTGATTATAAAGGAATTAGTATTTTCCCAAGATCAAGTGGTCAAATACAAAAAATTGGGACGTCATTCTGGAAGGCTCTTTTTGATTTCAACCCTGTTGAAAAAGTAAGTGAGTTTTCAAAGAAAACAAGCCTAATGATTATTCATCCCCAGCAAGATGAGATTGTGGGAAATAAACATTTAGAGAAATATTCTCAAATTAAGGGAGTAGTAATAGAAAAACTAAACGGTGACCATGCATTTTCAAAGCCCGAAGATAGGAACGAACTAATCCAAACAGTAAAAAACTTCTTCCTTTTATCAGTGTAATGTTACACTGATAAATTAAATTTAAGAGTTATTTTTTATGAAATTAATAATAGATTTGATCATAATTTGTCTAGAATTTCCCTCCTTAAATAAATGATCAGCCCCAGGGACTATTTCCAAGTGACAGTTTGGAATAAGTTTTGAAATTTTAATACTTTGACTTACCGGAACTTGTGAGTCTACTCCTCCATGAACGATTAAGGTTGGGATCTTAATTTTTTTTGCAATATCGTAAGCAACGCTCTTTGAGACGTCTTCATAAAAAGAAAAATTTAACTTTTTATTTTCCCGATAAGTAAATCCTCTTTTTTTCCACTCATCTATCATCATGGGATTTGCATAATTTCTAAATTCAAGATAACTTGAAACGGGGCACTTAACAGCAAGTAAATATAAGTCGCCCGAAAGTGATGCAGCAATAAATGATGCCAATCCTCCAAAACTTGATCCAACCAAACCGATTTTTTGGTAACCAAGTTTTTTTAATAGATTTATTGCTTGTAAAATATCATCGACTGCCTCGGAAACTGTAATATTTTCAAAATCTCCCCCGCTCTCTCCATGAGCAAAAATGTCAAAACGAAAACTTGAAACTTGATTTTTATTTAATTCTTGAACTAAAGCGAGATTTGTCGAGCTATTCTTACTTGAGTTAAATCCATGACATAAAATTATAATTGGGTTAGTTATTTTTCCACTTGGATCCGATAAAATTCCTACAAGTTTATCCCCTTTTGAATTTTTGAAAAACAATTTATTTTCCATAATGTTAAGTGTAACAAGAAAATAGACTAATAAAAAAACGATTCGTCTATTATAGAATCAATGGAAACATGAATAAAATTATTAAGACCGCTACCTTAATTCATCATATTAAAAATAAAAGGCTCTTAAATAGATGAG
>Ga0075669_105_pt1 | contig 12504 bp, 12 predicted proteins | sample RifGroA2_FD_68413 | JGI IMG/M metagenome (GOLD analysis project Ga0075669, IMG submission 68413) | Microgenomates (Roizmanbacteria) bacterium GW2011_GWA2_35_8
TACTCGTTTTGTTTATCAAAAACAAAAAATCTTACCGCCACAAATCCTGCAAATAATAGTATGAGGACCAATAGTAGAAAGAGCTTATTTTTCATTAGCTAATTTTATTCAAATTCTAATAATAATTCAACCTTCAAATAGAGGTGCTATCCCATTTTAATTAAGATCACGCCTAGTAACATTATCAAACTTCCGATCCAGACTCCCCTCTTTGGCTTATCTTTAAAAAGCAGCCAACCAAATATTAGGACAAAAAATACTTCAAGTTTTTTTACGCCAGAAACAAGCGCTAAAGATCCCCCGGTAATTCCGTAAAGGTAAAATAACGATAAAATAGCATAAACGATACCGCTTATAAAAAGTGTAAAGAAGTTATTCTTAACTTCTTTTATCCAATTTCGATTTTTCCTTGTAATGTAAAATCCAATTAAAAATGTCGTTGCGACATTTTCCCATAACAACAAAAAGGATTGATTAACGTCTTTCATATTCATTAAACCTGTCTTATCAAATACAGAGGTGAATGGCATGATTGCCATCGCGGTCAGATACATTACCGCCCCTTTATTTGTAAATAATAATTTAAAAGGTTTAAATACCCCTTCTTTGGCTTCCTCAACTTTAAGTAGATACCCTCCTAATATTATTAGCACCAAACCAAAAATGGATGTCAGCTTTAGAACTTCAGAAAAGAATATTAGACCTAAAATATACTGAAAAAGCACTGCAAAAAAAGCAAGCGGGACGACTTCTGACATGAGGTTTCCTTTAAGAGATTTAAGTGCCAGGGTCTTTGCATAAGCAAATGAGATGACTGATGCAGTTGTTGCTATCCAAAACATATTGTTTACTTGCGGCCAGCCATCTTTAAACGCAGGATAGATTAAAAAAGGTATTGAGAAAGCGAAAAGTGACCATGATACAAGCGATGTATCAATATTTTTTAATGCCTTTTTATTGAGAATTACCGATATTGCCGAAGTTAGCGCCGATCCTATTGCAAACCAAAACCACATATAACTTATCATTTTAGCAGAAAAATGCCCATTGACAACGAATATCTCATAGTATAAAATCGATAAATATGAAAAAAGTACTATCTATTTCAAAGTTGTCTTTAAGGCGACTCTTTGGGAGTGATAGTATTTCCATGGCCTAAAGAGTAAAAATAAATATTATCAATCCCCGCCCAAGAAAAGGGCGGTTTTTTTATGGCTAAAATTATTAATTTTTATAAAACTTATGAAACACTTACCAAAAAAGTCGCAAGACTTTGAAGAAAATAAAAAGCAAAGTAAGAAAGTCTTACTTATGTATTCAGGTGGGGTTGATACTTCTATTTCAGTTTACTTGTTAAAACATTTTTATGGCTACCAAGTCATAACTCTGACAATCGATGTTTGCCAAGATACGAAGTGGGCAAAAAAAATGGCTCAAAAAGCCAAACAGCTCGGAGCAGTAAAAACCATCATCTACAATGGAAAAAAAGAATACGCTGATAATTATTTATCACAAATAATTAAAGCTAATGCTCTATATGACGATTACTATCCTGTTGGCACATCAATTGCCCGTCCATGGCAGGCAAAAATAGGCGTCGACGTCGCTAAAAAAGAAAAGTTCGATGCTATTGCCCATGGAAACAAAGGAAGAGGGGCTGGCGCCTTTCAATTTAACATGGTGTTTAATTATTTCTCGACCGGAAACATGAAATTGGTGACACCTATCGGCGATTGGTGGCCGACTCGACAAGAAGAAGTTGAATTCGCTTTTGAGAACAATATTCCCATTCCTGTTCCTAAAGATAATCCGTTCAGCTATGACGATAATATAATGTCAAACGCGATCAACTATGGAGACATTGATGATATCGGAAAACAAGCACCCGAGGAAGCATTTAAATGGACAGTGCCCGTCGAAAAAACTCCTGATAAACCAGAATATGTCAAAATAGAGTTTAAAAATGGTTTGCCGGTTACTTTGAATAAGCAAAATATCGAACTAGCCGACATGATCCAAAAGCTCAATGTTCTTGGCGGAAAACACGGTATTGGCAGAATTGATATGATCGAAAATGGCTTATATGGTAATAAATTCAAATGGATTTATGAAGCGCCGGCGGCTCAAATCCTAATCTATTCTCATAAAGAAATAGAAAAATTGGTTTTGCCAAAGGAAACCATAAATTTCAAACACGAGTTTATTGACAAAAAATGGTCCAAGCTAGTTTATCATGCTTTGGTCTATAGCCCGCTCGCAAAAGCGTTGATGAGTTTCATCGACCATATCCAGCCTTATGTTAACGGGAAAATCGCTTTAAAACTCTTCAAAGGAAACATTACAGTGATGAAACGTGAATCAAGTGTTTCTTTGGTCAATGTCGACTCAAAGAATCTGAAACTAAAGCTTGATCTCGACACTGTTCCTTATGGTTTCGAGGAATATAGTTTTGCCTTAAAACATCCGGAAGTCTTTGCGGGCCACTTAGGGAAATTAAAAGTTAAATAAAAAATATGCCAGTATCACTAATTAATTTATCAAAATTAAAGGAACACGAAGAAATCGACAAAATTCATTTGACAAAAATAAAGAATTTGATTAAAAAGTCAGGTTTTTTTAAAGAGCCAATAATTGTAGATAAAAACAACTTGGTGATACTGGACGGCCATCATAGATTTAATAGTTGTAAGCTTTTGGGGTTTATTAAGATTCCATGCGTAACAGTTGATTATTTCAACGATCCAAAGATTAGAGTCATAGCAAGACGTAAAGAATTTATTATTAATAAAAAAATTGTTATCAATATGGGATTAAGTAAAAACGTTTTTCCGACAAAAACAACAAAGCATTATATTCCATATCGAGTTAAAAAATTAAAAATTCCAATAAAAAAACTATTATGAAAAATTTAAATAATCCATTTTGGGGAGAAGGAGAAAATATAAATTTTGGGAAAGTGGCTATCGAATATGCTGCTGGCCAGGACATTATTTTGGATAAAATGTTTATTCAGTATGAATGCTTAGTAGACGAAGCTCATGTTTTAATGTTACATAAACAAAATCTAATTACCAAAAAAATAGCTATTTCTTTAATAAAGGTCTTAGAAGAAATAAAAATATTAGATAAAAAGGGTAAGTTTGTATTAAAAAAAGAATTAGAAGACGTTCATAGTAATATTGAAAAATATATTATTGATAAGTTAGGAATTGAAATTGGCGGTTACTTAAGACTTGGTATTGCTAGAAACGACCAAATATATACAGATACTTTAATGTTTACAAAAAAATATTTAATAAACATGTGTCTTGAAATAATATATATCCTTGAAAAAATTAATAAAGTCGCTAATAATAATTTCAAAACTATTATGCCAGGATACACCCATATGAGAATTTCTCAACCAATTACAGTCTCACATTGGTTGATAGCTAAAAGCTATCACTTATTAGATAACCTAAAAGGATTAATATTTACATATGATCTAATCGACAAATGTCCTTTAGGGATCGTTGAAATGGCAGGTACTCATCTACCTATTGATCGAAAGTATTTATCAAATCTTTTAGGTTTTAACAAGCCTACAGAAAATAGTTTATATACTTCAAATCAAAGAGGAGAAAATGAAACAAAAATTTTATCTGAACTGTCTTTTTTAGCTTTACATATTAGAAGAACCATCCAAGAGATTTTAATATTCTCAAGCACTGAGTTTAATCTTGTCGAAATTGATGATTTATATGTCACGGGTGGTACAGCTCAACCTAATTTGAGAAATCCGGACACATTAGAAGTAATTCGGGCTAATTGTCCAAGAATATATTCAAAATTTTTTGAAACCCTGTTAATAATGGACATCCAAACGTCCGGTTACAATCGAGATACCCAACAAACAAAGCCAGCTTTTATCGAAGGGTTAGAATTAATGAAACAAACTTTAGAAGTATTTGGTGGAATCCTAACATCATTAAAATATAATAAGGTCAAAATGTTAGAAGTAGCTAATATGAATTTTGCTACTGCTCCTGACGTGGCAATGCAAATATGCGTAAAAGGAAAAATATCATTTCGAGAAGCATATAAAGTAGTAAAAACTTTGATTAAAGAAAAATATTTAAAAAAAAGTTTCTCTGAACTGACGTCCAAACTTGTTGCCGACGTAACTAAAAAAGTATTAAATAAAAATGTTTTTGTAACGCAAAATGATTTAGATGAGGTATCGTCAGCAGAGAAATGTGCTTTTTCTCATACGAGCGAAGGAGGGCCTGCACCATCTCAAGTTAAACTAATGATTAAAGACGTTAAGAAAAAAGCTTTTGACTTAAAAAAAGAAATTTATGTTAAACAAAATATAAATATAAAGGCGATAAAAAAACTTGAAGAGAGTGTTAAAAAGATCACTGATTCTGCTATCATATAAAGCAATGATAAAGGAACAGATACTCAAAGTTTTGATCGAAGTTATAAAAAAACTTGCCGTCGAAAATATAGAAGTCGATCTTCAGCCGCCGGCGAATGCTGAATTCGGAGATTATTCATCTTCAATTGCCCTTAAGCTAACTAAGATTCTTAAGAAAAATCCGATGGAAATAGCGGAAGAAATAAAGAAGAATATCCCTAAAAATAGCTATGTTGAAAAAATAGAAGTTATTAAGCCTGGATTCATCAATTTTTGGATTTCGAAAGTGCAGTTAACTAGTCAACTGCATGAATTTGCTACAGAGAAATTTGATTTTTCCAAATATCATTTTGGGCCAAATAAAAAGGTAATGGTCGAATTTGCTCATCCTAATACACTAAAACTATTTCATATTGGACATCTTCGTAATATTTCAACCGGTGAAACAGTTGTCAGAATCCTAGAAGCAGTCGGTAACAAAGTAATTCGAAGCAATTATCAAGGTGATGTTGGCCTCCATACTGCTAAATGTTTATACGCTGTAAGAAACAAAAAATTAGAAATGAAAAAACTTAAAACAACATCAGATAAGACAAAATTTATTGGAAAAATGTACACCGAAGGAACCCGTGCTTACGAAGAAGATCCAAAAGCTAAAGAAGAAATCTTAAAAATTAATAAAATGATTTACGATCGTGACCCTGAAATTATGCGCCTTTGGGAAGAGACTCGTAAGTGGAGTCTTGATTATTTTGACGAAGTATATAAACGAGTTTATAGTCATTTTGACAGATTGTATTTTGAAAGTGAATTTTACGAAAGAGGGACTGAGGTCTGTATGCAAGCTTTAAAATCCGGAATTCTTGAAAAGAGCCAAGGAGCGATAGTTTTTAATGGAAAAAAATATGGGCTTGATACGCGGGTATTTATTAATTCGCTTGGATTTCCAACTTATGAAGGAAAAGAACTTGGACTAGCTGAAAAAGAATTCTCAGATTTTGGAGAACTGGATAAGAATATCCATTGCGTCACTCCAGAGCAGTCCAGTTTTTTCAAGATAACCTTCAAGGTAGAAGAGCTCTTGAATGAAAAAAAATATAAAAATAAACAGTACCACTTAGCCTATAACTGGGTTAATTTAAAGGAAGGTAAGATGTCATCTCGGGTTGGAAATATCATTGAAGGTCCGTGGCTAATTGATGAAACAAAAAAGAAAATAATTGAAAAATTTAAGTGTGATAATGAAACAGCCGAGGTGCTCGCCGTTGCTTCAGTTAAGTACTCATTTCTAAAACAATCCGTTACTGACGCTATTGCGTTTGATCTTGAGGAATCAATCGCTGTTGACGGTAATTCAGCCCCTTATTTAATTTACACTTATGTTCGTTGTCAAAGTATCCTTCGCCGTCATACTGGGGAGGGGAAAACAAAGTTGACGACGACCCCAGAATCAAACAAAGATCTCGGACAAGCCAGAATGACTAAGAGCGAGATTGATATTTTAAGAAAATTTACCAAGTTTCCTGAGATTGTACACAAGGCGGCCGTAGATTTATCACCTAATGATATCGCCAATTATATTTATGATCTGGCCTCATTATATAATGCGTTTTACCAAAAGAATCCCATTTTAAAAGCAGATGTTGAAACCAAGAAAATGCGGCTATCAATTACTCTCGCAACTGCCAATATAATTAAAAAAGGATTAGATCTTTTGGGAATAAAAACAGTTGAGAGAATGTAATTTTTAATTTAATATGGCATTTTTTGTCTGTAAAGATTGTGGTTACGGCTCTGCCTCTTGGTATGGCAAGTGCCCTGATTGCGGTGGATGGAACACTCTAGTTGATAAGCCCGAATTTAATAAAAATCCTTCAAAAAAATCTGAAAGTACCCGAAGAATTACTATAACTCCTCTCAATAAAATCACATCTAAAAATCAAGCTAGGATTAAAACTGGTCTTTATGAACTCGATCGAGTTTTAGGATCTGGATTTGTACCTGGAGAAGTAATTTTATTAACCGGTGAACCTGGAATTGGAAAATCAACTCTGATTCTACAAGCTCTTAAAAACATTAACGCCCTATATATTTCGGGTGAAGAATCAGGTGAGCAGGTAAAAAGCCGGGCCGACCGTTTAAAAATAAATTTTGATAAATTCTTATTTTCTAATGACCTGCAGGTTGAAGGAATTATAGAATCTGTTTCTAATTTAGAAGTTAAGCCCGAAGTAATCGTCATCGATTCAATCCAGACTATATATTCTAAAGCTATAGAAGGAGCTGCCTCTGGAGTCAGCCAATTAAAAGAGGTAACAAAGTTACTGGTAAACTTTGCTAAAACTAATAATCTTACTGTTATTTTAATCGGCCACATCACTAAGGGAGGAGAAATTGCAGGACCCAAAACGGTTGAGCATTATGTCGACTGCGTCCTAGCATTTGAAGGAGAAAAAATTTCAAACTATAGACTTATCCGGGCCTCAAAAAATCGATTTGGGAGCACTGATGAAATAGGTATTTTTGAGATGACGCCAAGTGGACTTAAAGAGGTGTCTAATCCATTAGTGTTTCTTGAAAACGAAAAAAATTTAATTGCCGGAAAATCTGTTGTTGGCGTAACTGAAGGTCAAAGGTCTCTTTTTTTTGAGATTCAAACTCTAGTAGTCCCGACGGCCTTAGCTATCCCCCGCCGCATCGTTAAAGGACTAGATTTTAATAAAGTCCAATTACTACTTGCCGTTGTTACTAAATTTCTAAATTTACCATTGGACCGTTTTGATATTTATGTCAATGTAATCGGAGGAGTTACGATCAAAAATACTGCGTCGGACCTGGGATTAATTGCTTCCCTTATTTCTTCTTTCAAAAATACACCTCTCCCAAAGAATACAATTTTTATAGGCGAAGTTGGATTACAAGGCGAAGTCAGGAAGGCAATCGCTGAGGAAAAGATAATAACGGAAGCAAGAAGACTAGGCTTCAAAAAGATATTTTCATCGAAAATGATGAAAAATATTAAAGAGCTAAAAACTCTTATTTAGGTGATTTCTTTTGGAAATCTTTTTCGATTGTAGTTTTTCTTCCGTTAGCTCCTGTTAATTCAATAATTAATTTATTTACCCCTTCTTTTAGAGGAAATGAGTATTCAAATATACCATCTTTGTTCTGATAGACTCTATCTCCAAAAATAACTACGGCCGCGTCTCGTTCTGTCTTTCCAATGATCCTTATTCTATCTTCAGTCGTGAAACTTGTTTTACTTGGTGAAATTATTATCATCTTCGGTGGAGAAAAATATAAACTTAGTTGATAGCCAAAATATATAATAATAAAAAACGCCGTGAGTATTGCTGTTGCCATAAAATATTTCTTTGATTCTGGAGTTAAGTATCCTGAAGCAACTTTTTTTTTGAATTTAACTTCTTCTTTTTTTTCATAATCACGTCTAAAAAAAGCCAATATTCTTTTTGGATCTATCGAAAGCATACGAGAATAATTTTTTAAAATTCCGATTATATAAATTTTAGAAGAAAAAAATGCCCAATCATTTTCCTCAATTGCGCGAAGATACTTTTCCCTTACCTTTATCTGTTTTTCAATATCGCTGAGCAATAATCCTTTACTCTGCCTCTCTTTTTTAAGAATATCACCAACAGTAGTCATAGTGAAATTAAACCCTTCCAGTATACTCTCCGGTTTCGGGGTTAACACTGATAGTTTCGCCGACTTTTACAAAAATTGGTACCATTACCATCGCTCCAGTTTCAAGCTTAACTGGTTTTTTTGCTCCAGATACCGTATCTCCTTTAGCTGCATCCTCCGCTTCTATAATCTTAAGTTTGACACTCATAGGTGGACGTAAAGTTAATGGTTTATCTTCGTGCAAATATACATACATCTTATCACCTTCTTTAAAAAACTTACAAACATCTCCAACTATCGCAATCGGAAGACTAAATTGATTATAAGATCGCTCATCCATTAAATAAAGATTCTCGTTATCCTTGTATAAATACTGCATTTCAACAGATTGAACATCAAGTACATCAACTTGCTCATTTGATTTATATGCGTATTCAACATTTTTTCCTGAAACTAAATTTTTTAATCTTGCCTTCATTAGAGCCGAACCTTTACCAGGAGAATAAAAATCAGCTTTTTGCACTTGCCAAACTTCACCTAAATGATTGACAAATTCTCCTTTTTTAAGATTGCCTGCGTTTGTTTTCATATTATTGATAAATTAATAAGATTTACTCGATAGTTATTAATTTTAAGTCAGAGATTGACTTAGTGTTTGAAAATATCATTCCTAATCTTTCCATCCCTATCGCAATCCCTGAGCACTGACCAAGTCCATATTTTAACGCTTCAATGTATCCATTGTCAATTCGATGAGTTGTTTTTCCAGATATTTTTCTTAATCTACCTTCTGCTTTAAATCTTTTTTCTTGCTCTTTCCAATCGGTAAGTTCAGTATAACAATCGCCTAATTCAACTCCTGCAATATAAAATTCAAATCTCTGAGCTGTCTTTCCGTCTTTGTTTAATTTAGCAAGGGCGACAAACTCTTTTGGGTAATCATAGATTAAAGTCGGATAGCCATTATTTCCTAAATATGGCTCTATTTCCATGGTATAAATCTGCGACCAGACATCTTCATAACTAAATCCTTCTATTCTATATCCCTTTTTGTGAGCTTTTTTTAAAAACAACTCATGATCAAATAATTCCTTCTCTGAAATTTCCGCATACTTCTTAAATGCTTCTGTTATAGATATTTTCTCCCATTTTTCTAATGAAATTAATTGGTTTTGATATAAAACTTTTAAATTTTGACTTTCACTTTTCACTTTTGACTTTTCACTTTTGACTTGATTGTTTATGAATTGCAACATTTTTAACACTTCGTCAGCGATTCCCATATAATCGACTCCCAATTTATAAAATTCAAGCATCGTAAATTCATAGGAGTGAAGTGTAGCTGAGGGGTCGTTATTTCTAAACGATTTCCCAAGGTAATAACAGTCGCCAACTCCATAAGCGAGCAATCTTTTTAAAAATAATTCCGGGGATGGAGTCAGATAAAGATTTTCTTTTTTATCTAAATATTTGAACTCTGTCTTAAATACTTCGAGGTATGATTCTGGGATTAAAGAGGGTGACAAAACCGGAAGTTCTATCCTTAAATATCCCGATTTATTTAAATAATTAGTAACCGCTTCTGCCACTTTCAAATATCTTTTATAGTTACCAATATTATTATATGAAGCCTTAATTTTCATTTAAAGAATTATAGCTCATTTTCAAGCTCCTCAAGGAGCTTTCTTCCGCGAGAGGTAACTCTCGATGGGATACTAACTTTAAAAATTACATATTGATCACCTTTATTATATGTTTGAGGGTTAGGGACTCCCTGACCACGCAATCTCACCCTTGTTCCTGATTCCGTGCCAGGCCTTACTTTTAACTTTACCATTCCGTTAATTGTTGGCACATCAATATTCCCTCCGAGGACTGCAAATGGATATGATATTTCCTTTTCAAAATATATATCTTGCCCTTCTCTTTTAAAATATGGGTGAGGCTTCACTTGCACTTGTAGGTCGAAGTCAGAAAAGCGGATTGTCATTCCATCGGCGACTCCGGCTGGAATCTTGATATTTTTTGTCTCACCTTTAATCACGGTTTTCTTTTCAGTTCCGTGAACTGCTTCATCGAAGGTTAAATTGATTTGGAAAATTTCTCTTCTTTGCTGTCTTCGTCCACCTCGTGAAAATGGAGATTGAAAGCCAAAAAATTGCTCAAAAATTTCAAAAGGGTCCGAGAACCCACCAAAGTCTACATTTTCAAAGCCTCCCCCTGAAAAATCAGTGTAGACCTTAAAGGGCCCTTGCTGATAGTACTGCCCTCCTGGCTGACCAGCTTGGCTGCCCATACCTCCTCTTTCAAAGGCAGATTCCCCATATTGATCATACATCTGCTTTTTCTGAGGGTTTGATAGAACTTCGTAAGCTTTATTTATTTCTTTAAATTTTGCCGTTGCGTCAGTTGATTTATTACGATCCGGATGCCATTTAAGGGCTTGTTTTTTATAAGCGCTTTTTATCTCCTGATCAGTCGATCCTTTTGCAACTCCCAAAATTTCATAGTAATTCATAAAAAAATAAACCAATAATACCAATTCCCCCAATCCGACCAATGAATGAATAAATGACTTAATGTATCAGTTAAATACATTTTTTTGTTGAATCATCTATTGGTAGTTATTGGCTTATTGGTTAAATTGGTCAGATTAATTAACAACTTCTCCCTCTTCAACCTTTCCCTTGTCCTCCGTAGCTTTAGCAGAGGAGGATTTTTTTTCTTCGCTTTTTTCTTCGGGTTTACTCTCTTCAGATTTGACGCTTGAGCTTTGAGTTTTAGGATCTTGATTATACATTGCTTGACCGATTTTTTGAAGCGATGTCGACAGATCTTGCGTCTTTGTCTCAATCTCTTTTATATCTCCTTTGCTAATTGTATCTTTGAGTTCTTTGATTTTCTTTTCGACTTCTTCTTTAATTGTTTTATCTGCTTTTTCGCCGGCGTCTCTAAGTGATTTTTCAGCCACATATATCATATTCTCAGCTTTGTTTTTTGCTTCAATTTTTTCTTTTTCTTCCTTGTCTTTTTCAGCGTTTTTCTCAGCTTCTTCCTTCATCTTCTCAATTTCTTCTTTAGTGAGTCCCGTTGATCCTGTTAACTTAATTCCTTGAGATTTACCGGTCGCCTTATCTTTGGCGTTTACCGATAAAATACCTGAGGCGTCGATATCAAATGATACTTCAATCTGAGGCACTCCTCGGGGAGCAGGAGGAATCCCATCAAGGACAAAGCGTCCTAGTGATTTATTGTCTCGAGCCATTGGCCTTTCGCCTTGCAAAACATGGATCTCAACCTGAGTTTGATTATCTCCAGCCGTTGAAAAGGTTTCTGTCTTTGCCGACGGGATCGTTGTATTTCTGACGATAAGTGGCGTCATAACACCTCCGAGAGTCTCCAGGCCTAGCGTGAGTGGAGTGACATCTAATAAGACGACGTCCTTTGTTTCACCAGTTAATACTCCTGCTTGAATTGCAGCTCCTACTGCGACGACCTCATCCGGATTAACTCCTCTGTTTGGTTCTTTTTTGAAAAATTTCTTTACTTCTTCAACAACTAGTGGCATTCTAGTCATTCCCCCGACCATCACGACTTCATCAATTTTTGATACATCAACTTTTGCATCTTTCAAACAGTCTTTTACTGGACCAAAGGTTTTAGTTACCAAATTCCCGATCAGCGACTCTAATTTAGCTCGAGTTAATTTCATCACAAGATGCTGTGGTTGGCCATCAGTGACAGTTATAAATGGTAGATTAATTTCAGTTTCAAGAGAGGTCGATAGTTCTATTTTGGCTTTTTCAGCAGCATCTCTTAATCTTTGAAGAGCTTGTGAATCTTTCTTAAGATCAACTCCATGTTCTTTTTTAAATTCATCAGCAATGAAGTCCAGAATGACACGATCAAAATCATCTCCACCTAAGTGAGTGTCACCATTGGTCGCCTTTACCTGAAATACTCCTTCACCTAATTCAAGTATTGTGATATCAAAAGTTCCTCCTCCTAAGTCATATACGGCAATTGTATGAGAGTGTTTTTTATCAAGACCGTATGCAAGAGCGGCTGCGGTTGGCTCATTAATAATTCTCACAACTTCAAGTCCGGCTATTTCTCCCGCTTGTTTTGTCGCTTGCCTTTGTGAATCGTCAAAATATGCAGGTACTGTGATCACTGCTTTTTCAACCTTTCCACCTAAATAAGCTTCTGCATCTGCCTTTATTTTTTGTAATACTTGAGCAGAAATTTCTTGGGGCGTATAATCTTTTCCACTGATTGTAACAACGGCCATTTTATCTCTTCCCTCTTTAATTGTGTATGGTAGCCATTTTCGATCAGCTTCAACCGATGGATCATTAAATCTTCTTCCCATCAATCTTTTAATTGAAAATATTGTGTTTTTTTGGTTCACAACCATCTGTCTTTTTGCAACATCTCCAACCACCCGCTTGACAGGGTCA